>SKEZ01000024.1_pt1 | contig 183064 bp, 164 predicted proteins | sample 4843881 | NCBI WGS metagenome assembly SKEZ01 (sample SAMN11008796, study PRJNA524170) | human gut metagenome | isolation source: fecal sample from pouch patient p1, p46 | place: Israel: Tel-Aviv | reverse complement strand
AAATAATACAGTGGTAATAGAAGGTGAGTAAATGGAATTTAAAGATAATATTCCGATTTATTTTCAAATTGAACAATATCTATACCGTCAAATTGTAATGGGGAAAATAAAAGCAGGCGAAAAAATTCCTTCGGTTAGAAAATTAGCTTTGGAATTAACAGTTAATGTGAATACTGTTCAACGAGCACTACAGGAAATGAATGCACAAGGAATACTTTATACTAAACGTGGAGAAGGTAATTTTGTTACTGAAGATACAGAATTATTGACCAAAACAAAGCAAGCTCTAATCAATAATGAATTAGATGAATTTGTTCAAAATATGAAAAAATTAGGTGTTAAAGAGGATAGTTTAGTTTCTGTATTGGAGAATTATTTGAAACAAAGTGAGGGTCAAGATGAATAATTTATTAACTATTAAGGACTTAACTTATAAGAAAAATCAAAAAACTATTTTAAAGGACGTTAACTTAAATTTAACTTCAGGTAAAATTGTGGCTCTTTTGGGTGAAAACGGTGCTGGTAAGACTACATTGATGAGAATTATTGCGGGTGTAGCTAAAAATTACAAAGGTAAAATCGACCTTGCGGGCGCAACAAAAGAAGATCAAAGAAAAGCTAAATTGTCTTTTACTGATGGATTAACTGGTTTTAGCGATTCAACTAAAATACAAGAAATAGTAAGATTTTATGCTACTGTTTTTCAGGATTTTGATGAAAATGAATTTGATGAGTTAAGAAAATTTATGAAGTTAAGTCTTGATATGAAACTTAGTCAATTGTCTAGAGGAATGCGTGAAAAACTAATTATTGCTCTGACTTTTGCTAGAAAAACGGATTTGTACTTACTGGATGAACCATTCGGTGGAATAGATGCGATGGCACGCAAAAAAATTATTAATTCAATTATTTTATGGAAAGATGAGAAATCTACAATTTTAATTTCAGATCACTTCGTAAATCAAATTTCTTCATTACTTGATGAAGTTGTGATAGTGAAAAATAATACAATTTTAGAACATAAGTCAGCTGATGATATTCGTCAAAATCATAAATCGATTGAAGAATATTATGAAAGCTTTTATGCAGATGAGGATGATGAATGATGACTAATTTTAATACATTGTTCAATAGGATGTTTCAAGAAAAATCAAAGTCAGTTTATTTAATTTATTTGATTCAAGCCTTCGCTAGTTTATGTTTTACAATAATGCTAACTTTTTCTGCAAGAAATCAAAGACCTGAATTAGTATTTGGAAGCACACATGAGTCAACTAATATTGTGGTAATGTTTTTGCTTATGTTTGCGATAATGATGCTAATTACATCATTTGTGGCAAATTTTGTCTATTGGATTATCTCTTCTGTTAAAAATGAAAAAATAAATCGTAGTCAAACTTGGCGTTTAATTCCAATTAGTGATACTAAATTTTTATTGAGTAACTTTGGTACAGCATTTTTCTCATATATTTGGCTTGGAGTATTAGAAACGGCTACTATTATAATTACTTTTTTACCTTTGCTTTTATCGAGTAATGAAATTAAAGAAGAAATTCAAAGAAGTAACTTTAATCTTAATACTCAAGATTGGGGACAATTATTAGGTAGCTTAATGATGATGATTTTATTGGGCTATGCTTGGTATGCAGTGGTTAGTCTAATTAATTTAAGTAGTAGGAGTATTATGGATTTTTTGCCAAATGGTTCAAGTAAGGCTCTGATGTTTTTGGTTAGATTGATCATAATTATTATGGTTATTTGGTTACTAAGTTATGCTGCATCAACTATGTTTTCAATAATTGGTCAATTTACTCCGTTTGAGTTTAGTGATAGCAATTTAGGAGTTGGTACAACTGTTCTAGAGTTTCTTGCCTTTGATATAGTAATAACTTTAATCGATATTTTGCTTTTAAATAAATTCGTTGAAGCTAAATAAAATTAGAGGGGAATATATATGACATCAGCTAAAGCCTTATTTAAGCAAATGTTCTTACAAAAGAGACGATATGCTCATCTTGTATTATTAGTACAAACATTTGCTGTGATCTTTATGTTTTTTATGGATTTGATTCTTAATCATCAAAATTCAATTACTGAATTTTCTAATACTTTTTTTCGCGGAAAATCTGATAATCCTCTCGAAATTATACTAGGTTTAGGTATAATGACTACAATATTCGCTGACATAATCTTTACTGGTTTACTATGTTGGCAAAATGAAAAAATAAATTTAAGTCAGACATGGCATTTAGTACCAATTTCTGATGTGAAATTATGGCTAATTAATATTTTTTCAAGTATTGCAGAATGTGCGTACATCTTTATTATTCAAGTATTAGTGGGTGCAATTGTATTTATGCTTGATCTTGGTGGATCTCTTTTCAAAGAAATTACCAAAATATTTTTTAAAGCTTCTTTTTGGGTCACAGTAGAACAATTTGGTGAACAAATTTTATACTTGGTTGGTCTTGTTTTAGTCATTTTCACTTTTGTTAGTTTTGCCAATTTATTAACTAGAACGATAACAGATCAATTGCCTATAAAAAATACAACTACCATTAAATTAAGTGTTATGGCTATTTTAGTAATCATAGCAGTTACGATTGCACTTAAATTGAACGATCAATTAACAATGTTTTATATTCATTATGCTGTTAATGATGCAATTGCTAATGTTTGGGATTGGTTTAGAATTTCTATTTTGGAATATTGGATCGTTGCAATTGTTTTAGGATTAATTGATAGTTTCTTAATATCAAAATTTGTAGAACCTAAAATCGTAAGTTAATAGAAAAGGATGAATAATTTGACTAACTTATGGACACTCTTTAAGCAGATGTGGCTCCAAAAGAGAAAATATATTTATTTAGTTTTTCTGATCAATATAATAGTGGTAGCTGTTCTTTCTATATTGGCGCTATTTGGAGAAAAATATGGAGTGAGGAAATATTGGCAGCATAACTTTGTAAGTATAACCATTTATGTTGACTTGGCATTTTGCAGCATAATGTGCTGGCAAAATGAAAAAATAAATATGAGCCAAACATGGCATTTAATTTCTGCAAGTGAGCCACTTGTATATTTGATTAACGTATTTAGTAGTTTGATAGCTTGTGCTTATTTTTTCGTATTACAGCAACTAATGAATGGTATTTTGCTAATGCCAACGTCTGGTATAAATGCTTGGATTCGTGCTTCTCAAGGATTCTTTATGTTTCCGGGAAAGTATACTACAACAGAAATTTTCTTATATAAGTTAATTTTTATTGCACTAATTATTATTTTTATATATTTCTTTGTTAGTTTTGTTAACTTTGCTTCTAAAGTTATCGCAGATTTTTTGCCCTTCAAAGGAACTTTATGGATTAAATTATTGATTATTGCAATTTTGGTAATTGTAGCTGTTTATCTTGGGCTTATAGTTACTTCACATTTAGATTCATTTATTATGAGAGAGCAAGTAATAGAGTATGTTGATCCGCTTTGGATAGATAATTTAATTTTCTTAATGGTAGATATACTATTAGGAATCTGTAATTCTATTCTTGTTAAAAAATTTGTAGAACCTAGAATTGTAAGGTAAACTAAAAAGACTTCATTCCTAAATTAACTAGGAATGAAGTCTTTTTAGTTATACAAACTTAAGCATTTGCAGACATGTAATCATAAAGTTGGTTAACTTCTTCGGCTGTATAATTGCCGTCACCAGTTTTCATTGCGTGTACTTTCTCTACGGAAAGATGACTTGCAAAAGCTAAGTCTGTATCATTAACGTGATGTTTTACTTGAAAATCGATAATTGCGTCAGATAATTCGTTTTGCTCATTCATAATAAAATCTCCTTACCCTTTAATTTTAATCAAACAATTTATAAAAATAAAATTTTTTGCCGTTTAATTTATTTAAAATGTTTTCCATTGATTAAATGGCCAATAACGAAAGATAACTCGTCCCACAAGAGCATTTCGTTTTACAAAACCAAAGTAGCGTGAATCTTTTGAGACATCTCTATGATCTCCCATAACGAAATATTCATTTTTAGGTACGCGTTCTTTTAATGTGAAATTATTTGTATAAAGCTGACCTAAACGATGAGCCTGTTTTTCGTATTTATTGTTTAAATATGGTTCCGCAATTTGTTTGCCGTTGATATAAAGTTTATCATTTTTTGAAGTAACCATATCTCCTGGCATTCCTATGATTCGCTTAATATACAGAGCACCTTTTTGATCAGGAGCTTTTAAAATTACGATATCGTTTCGTTTAGGATTAAAGTGTCGTACTGCTATTAAACGATCATTGTTTTCAAAGGTAGGCTGCATTGACGGACCCGAAACAGTTTCGTTTGAAAGGAAGAAACTAAATACAAAGTAGTAAATTCCCATTAAGATTGCAAACATAATAACTATGTCTAAAACAAAGCGACCAATACTTTCGTTATCGTCTTTTTTCTTCTTTAGGTTTTCTACCATTAAATAATTCTCCTTTTACTTACTGTTTTTATTATAACTGATTTATATCGTCTTGAATGGTAAAATCATTAGTAAGGTATAAACATATGACAAATTTTTTAGAGAAATCAGTTGAATTAGATAAAATAATCCAATCTCCTGATGTACATCAACAAGTTGAAGAAATGGTACAGATTGATCAATATGTGAAAAAGGGGATGCCGATGCCTAAAGCTCCAGCTCCATTAGGTCTGTTACCAGATCAATTTGAAGATATTTTACAAGAGATTGGTATAAATAAAAAAAGAAAATTAAGGGATATTAATAATTTATTTAATAATTTTCGGCAATATTTATCACTAAAATATGGCATTTGGTCAGTAGCTAATATTAATACAGCTAGATTAATTAAGAAAAAAATGCATGTTAAAAATGCTTTGGAAATAATGGCTGGTAATGCATATTGGTCTCACGCACTTGAAGAAACAGGAATTACGGTAATTAGTACTGATTCATTAGAATGGGCTAAGACTTCTTCTACCGGGGCTAAGCCATTTCATAAAGTGATAGATTTAAAGGCTGATCAAGCGATTGAAAAATATCAAGATGTAGACTTAATTTTATGTTCTTGGTCGCCGAATTTTGGCAATAGCGATATCGAAACTATCGCTGCCTGGCGTAAGTTTAATCCAAATAGTCATTTGCTTTTTATTGGTGAAAAAGATGGGGCAACAAATTCAGTTGAATTTTGGTCACAAGATTGGTTTAAACAAACAAAAGAATTAAGAGAAATTAATCGGTCATTTCAGAGTTTTGATTTTATTAATGAACAGATATTTGAGATAAACAATGAATTTTAAAAAAATCTTTTTGCTATTAGTCCCATTATTAACATTTTTAGGGATAGGAACTATGCTTTCTAATATTGAATCAGGATACGCTGATGAATTGTTAGAAGCTCATGGATTAACTAATAATACGAGATATTTTAGAACTGATAGTGATGAAAGTATCAGTTCGTTTTTACAATATTTAGATAAAAATTATGCGCATCGTCAGATTCAATTACATCTTGATAGTAATTATGAAAAAAAGCAGGTCTTAGTTTGGGCAAATCGATCAGTTAAAAGTTTACCTATTGAAACAGGACGCTACTTTTCATTAGATGATTTTAAAGGAAAAGTTTCATTTGCAATTCTAGGACCATCGGTTAATGTTAATTTGCTAAATGTCCAAAATAATAAGTATGTGATTTTAGGACAAAATTATTATTCTGTTATAGGCGAGTTTAAAGATTATCCTCAAGTAGAAATGGATAAATATTATTTAAGTACAGGTATCGACCAACCTACCGCTAAGAATCAACTTAAAAATTATCGAATAGTTATTGATAGTTCTCCTAGTGTGATTGAAAAAGTAGCCAAACATTATCATGGTAAAATTCACATTCCGTCATTTGTCCAAGAACATCATCGCGATCGATTTTCTGTGATTCCTAATATATTATTTTTAATTGTTTGTGCGTTAGTAGGTCTTATTAGTAATGTTTTATTGGCCATTTTAATTAAGCGACAAGCTAAAATAACTAGCCTACATGGCGATTTACTACGTAATTGGGTAATTAATCGTAGCGTACGTTTATTCATGATAGAGGGTGTTTTTGCCGCATTATCATACATCTTTCTTAGATGGCATGCATTTTATTCATCAAATACATCACTAATCATAAGTTTATTATGTGCATGGATACTTTACGTACTAGCTTTCTGTGTAGAAATTTATTATTTAATGAGAAAGGGTAAGAAACTTGTTAAATCTACCAAATGAATTTAAAACTAAATATCAAAATTTATTAGGAATTGAAAAAGCCAACGCACTTTTTAGTGCAATGAATGAGGCTAGTAAAAAAGCATTTAGGGTTAACACGTTAAAAGATAGTAACGAAAAGGTTTCATATAAATTAAATAATCCAGTTCCAGAAATAGATCATGCTTATTATGGTGAAATCAATGGGGAAGATCCAGAATGGGTTAGTGGAATAGTATATTCTCAAGATCCCGCAGCAATGTTTCCTGCTGCTATTAGTAAGGTAAAGCCTGGAGCAAAAGTGTTAGACTTATGTGCCGCGCCTGGTGGTAAAACCACAGCATTAGCTGAAAAATTGCAAAATGAGGGAGTATTAGTTGCAAATGAAATTTCTAATGTAAGAGCAAAAGCATTAAGAGAAAATCTTGAACGCTGGGGGGTTACCAATGCTTTAATAACTAATGAAAGTCCGGAAAAACTTTCACCAGTCTTTCCAGCTTTTTTTGATGTAATTTTAGTTGATGCGCCATGTAGTGGTGAAGGAATGTTTAGAAAAAATCCTGAAGCGATAGACTATTGGTCTCAAGATTATGTATTAACTTGTCAGACAAGGCAAAAGGATATTTTGAATGAAGCAATAAAAATGCTTAAACCTGGTGGTAGTTTGATTTATTCAACTTGTACTTTCTCACCCGAAGAAGATGAAGAGATTGTTAGCTGGTTAGTAAATGACCATGATTTTTCTATTTTGGATCCACATATTAATGATCCTAGAATTAGTCTTGGACATCCTGAATGGGCTGATGGTAATGCAGACTTAACCAAAACTTTACGTTTTTGGCCACAAGATGGAATAGGTGAAGGCCAATATGCTGCTATTTTGCAAAAGAGTGGAGATATTAAACAGGAAATTGATAAAAAGCGTAAAAATAAAAGAATTAAACGTAATCCTTTGAGATTGACTAAGAATGATCAAGAATTGGTTGCAAAAGTAATCGAACAATTTAACTTACCTGTTGGTTTAGAAGATTGGCATGAAAAAGCACTGGTAAGACAAGATCACGTTTTTGTACCAGCGATAGTTTTACCTGAAAATATTAGATTACGCATTGTTAATAATGGTGTAGAACTTGGAATTTTGAAAAAGAATCGATTTGAACCGGGGCATCAACTAGCAGAAGTATTAGGTCAAGTAAAGCAAAGTAGGGTAATTGAATTAGCAACCCTTAAAGATTATCAAGATTATTTACACGGTGAAACTCTTAAAGTACAGAGTGATTTACGCGGGTTTGTATTAGTCAGTTATAGGAACATGATATTTAGCTTTGGAAAAATCGCTGGTAATCAAGTTTTGAAAAATTTTTATCCTAAAGGATTAAGAAAGTAATTTACAATGGGACTCATTATAAGATAAACATTCAGTTTGTTTAAAAGTTGTACTTACTTACTTTTAGTAATATACTAGTAATGTTTATGAAAACAAGATTGGGTGAGAAATGAAAAGATGAATAACAAAATTTATATGGATAATGCGGGAACTAGTCCTATGGCTCCACAAGTCGTAAAGACTATGACTGATATGATGACTAATGTTTTTGGTAATGCTTCAGCAACTAATTACTATGGTCGTGAGGCAAAACGTGTCTTAGAAGATAGTCGTCATATCTTGGCTGAGTCAATAAATGCCGATGACAAAGAAATTATTTTTACTAGTGGTGGTACCGAGAGTGATAACACTGCTATTATGCAAACAGCTTTGGCTCGTCAAAATGAAGGGAAACACATTATTTCTACTAAATTTGAACACGAAGCAGTATTACGTCCACTTGCACGCCTTGAAAAAATGGGCTTTGAAGTAACTTATTTGAACGTTGATAAAAATGGTCAAATTAATTTAGATGATTTGAAAAATGCAATTCGCCCAGATACTATTTTGGTAACCATCATGATGGTCAATAATGAGGTTGGTAGTTTAGCTCCGATTAAAGAAATTGGCGAAATTGTAGCTCCTACTAATGCTTGGTTTCATACTGATGCAGTTCAAGCTTATGGTGAAGTGCCAATTGACGTAAAGGATATGAAGATCGATCTATTGTCAACTTCAGCTCATAAATTAAATGGTCCCAAATTGCTTGGCTTTTTATATGAACGTGATGGAATTAAATTACCTTCATTTATGCTTGGAGGAGATCAGGAATTAAAGCGTCGTCCGGGAACTGAAAATGTACCAGCAATTGCTGGTTTTGCTAAAGCCATTGAAATTCACTCTAATAAGGCAATTATTGCAAATGAAGAACGCTACTTTAACTTTAAACATGCTTTGGTTGATGGGCTTAAGAAGAATGGCGTTGATATTGAAGTGAACGGCAATATTGAAGATCAAATGGCTCCTCAAGTCATCAGTATTTGGTTTAAGGGAATTCGTAGTGATGTATTATTGACCAATTTGGATTTAGCTGGAGTGGTAGGTGCTGCGGGGTCTGCATGTACTGCTGGTTCACTGGATCCTTCACATGTTCTTATAGCTATGTATGGCAAAGATAGTCCACGTGTTTGGGAATCTTTAAGATTTAGTTTTAGCATTGAGAACACTATTGAAGAAGTAAATTCAGTAGTTGAAATTTTGACTAGAATTATTAATCGTCTAAAGAAATAAAAAAATCTCATACTTATTAGATTGCACGTCTAATAGTTATGAGATTTTTTATTGGCTTATTTTTCGTCATCGAAAGGATATTTCATTCCCCATGAAGTTCTGACGCTGGTTAAAATACGTGCTATATCATGTGACATTTGTAATTGACCATCATCATACCCTTGTTCAATGTATCTTTGCATATCTGCAACTTCATATTCTAGAGCTTTGTTACCATCACCAGCCGTGATTTTTTCATGTTTTTCTTCATGTGCACTAGCTGTATAAGTGATATCAGCTTCTGTTGCTCTTGGATATTGGTTAATTTCAACATATCCTTTGGTTCCTGATACAACTCCGCGTTTAGGTTGTTTTGCTCTCATAGACAGTGACATAACTACCATTTGGTCCTTAGTGTTTTTCATGATAATACCGGATTGTTCGTCAACCCCGGTTTCGAAGAACTTAACAGTAGTTAAAATTATTCATCTAAAAAAGTTCTGGCAAAAGCTGTAGCATAGCCACCAATATCAAATAAAGCACCACCAGCCAGGTCTTTATTGAAAAATCGATTCTTAGGATCATAATCTTTAAGTGAACCAAAATTAACTTGGATCATTTTGATTTTACCTAATTTGCCCGACTTAATAAGATCAGTGACTTTTTTATAGATGGGCATATGATAAAGAGTAAAGCCTTCAGTTAGAATTAAACCCTTTTCTTTAGCCATTTTTTCTACTTCATCAAATTGTCTAGCATTAACAGTAATTGCTTTTTCACAGAAGACGTGCTTATTGGCATTTAGAGCTTTTTTAATGTAGTCATAGTGGAAGGTATGAGGAGTAGCAATATAAACGATGTCTACATTAGGATCAGCAATCATTTTATCTGGATCTGTATAAACATGTTGAACGTGTTTTTCTTGAGCAAAATCTTTAAGTGTAGTTTCATTAACACCAGCTGCTGCATAAATTTCACTATTTACTGCGTTCAACGCATCAGCCATATCATGTGCGATCCAGCCGTTACCAATTATTCCCCAATTGTATTTTTTCATTTTAAATCACCTTTCTTTATTTCAAGTGCTTCATTATTGTTATTTGTTGTAATTAAAGATGTTACCAAGTTGGAAAATAAGAACTTGCTATAACACCATTTTGTTTAAGAAGTTGTTCGTTAATTTGAGCAATATCGTTCCAATTTGGTTTATAAATATCGATTATTAAGTTGCCTAAAGGACTTCTCGCAAAAGAAGAGGTATCAAGACGTAGCTCTGCTTTAAGATTTAAGGAATGGCAAAAATTCATTATTTGTTTAACAGTAGGGGATGCCACTTCTATACTCAATGGTACTTTAGTTGATAGTTCTTTTTGGATGCGTTCTTGAGGTAAAAGTAATATATATTCTTTACTCATTTGGGCAGCAATTTTTTCATAAAGATAGATATTGCCACCACTTTTTAAGGTGTTAAGGGAATAATCGATATCGCATCCATCAAATGCGATATCGATTTGGTCAGTTTCATTTAAAGAATGAACAAATAAACCTATCTTTTGACAATTATATCTAGATTTCAGAAGGAGAGACAAGATTAATTGCTAAAGAAGCTTGTTTAATAGTTTGTGCTAGCTTAAATACATTCTGTCCTCCACCTAAGCTGATAGTCATATTAGGCTTAATCTTGATTAGGGCTAAATTACTAATATTAATGGATATCACCTCGAAATTATTTTTTACTTTGGTAAACAATTTACATAAAATGTATTAAAATGAAAATTAATTTCAATCAATGCAAAAATAAATTTTTTACATAAAACTTATTAATGTAAAAAATATTTACACATGATATACTTCATAAAGCTAAGAAAGGAAAAAATATGTCAAACATTATTAATAATATCTATAGTAAATTATCAACGATGTCTCAAAGTGATCAAAAAATTGCTAGACAGATTTTACGTAATCCAGAGCAAATAGTTGATTGTACTATTTCTGAATTAGCAAATTTAGCTCAAGTTAGTGGAGCATCAGTAACGCGTTTTTGTCATAATCTTGGCTTAACTGGATTTCATAATTTAAAAATTCAAATTGCCCAAGCCTCAAGTAATGAAAAAAGTCAATCCTTAAAAGATATTGCTAATGACGATTTACAAATTGCTTTAAAGCAAATAGATAAAAATAAAATTGCAGAAATTCGTGCTACGTTGGAAAATATAGATAGTAAAACTTTAGAAGATGTACTTAATCTTTTAGTTAAAAGTAGGGTAGTACAAGTTTCTGCAGAAGGTGATACTTATCCTGTTGCGGCAGATGCAGTATATAAAATGAACCAGATAGGAATTTTAGCTATGGCTTCTGGTGGCAATGTAGAAACTGCAATTGCACAAAGTATGAATTTAGGACAGGATGATTGTTTATTAGTTATATCTAATTCAGGTGAATCAGCAGCATTACTAAATCAAATAAAAGTAGCTAAAAATCAAGGAATAAAGATTGTGGCAATTACTAATCGAGCAGATTCACCAATTGCTTTAGAGGCTGATTATCATTTACAGACAGCTGTTAGACAAACAGTGTTACAATCACAATACTATTTTTCAAGAGTTGCTGCATTTACAATGATTGAAGCGATATTTTTAATCTTGATCTCAAAAGATGATGATAGAGTAGAACATATAAAAAAACATGAAGAATATATCTCAAGTCAAAAAATATAAAAATACCCCAGGATTAGAATTTTTTGTCTAATCCTGGGGTATTTTTTTACTTTATTTAATTAACTGATCAATTTGATTTTTTAGTGGCAAATCGTAGTATTTTATAATTTCGGTTAAAGATACAAGATCATTTTTACCATAGACAGCAATTAAAGCAGCTAATTGTTCTTTCCATTCTGCAATTAATTGCTGCAGGCCATCATAACCCTGATCATTAAATTTTTGTAAAAACACATTAGAAATGCCAACATATTGTCCGCCTAAGGTTAATCCCTTTAATACATCTAAAGGATTACGAACACCGCCTGAGACAATGAAATCTACTTGTTCTTTTTGTGCCATTAATGCAGAAATAACCGTTGGTAAACCGATATCTTCTAAGTAGGAAACATCATATTTATTGCGGGCATTTTCAATTTGAGCAAAATTAGTGCCACCAGATCCAGCAATATCAAAGTATGAAATGCCTTCGTTTTTTAAGATGTGAATAGTATTTTGATCAAGACCAAAACCTACTTCTTTGATAATAATTGGAATATCTATTTCTGCACGAATCTCTTTAATATTATTTAGCCAAAAGAAATTTCTATCTCCCTCAGGCATTGCAATTTCTTGAATAGTATTAATATGAATTTGCAATGCATCTGCATGTAATTCGTGAACAATGTCTTTAACTGTTTGAACAGGTGTTTCTGGATTGACGTTAGCTATTAGAATACCATTTGGGTCTTCAATTCTAGCAATATAAAAGCTGTCTAGTTGCTCTTTTTCTTTTGCTAAAATGCTTGTGGAACCAAGGGCAAGTGCAATATTTTCTTCATTAGCAATGCGGCCCAATGCTTGATTGATTATTTTAGATTTATCAGATCCACCAGTCATTGCATTAATGAAAAAGGGGGCAGAAACATTTTTGTTAAACATTTTTGTAGCTAAGACATTTATGTCTACTTTAGTTTCAGGCAGAGCAGGGCGAAGTAAATGTAATTGATCAAAACTATTATATTTTTCTTTATTAAAAAACATCTGAGCTAATTTCAGATGTTCCTCTTTTCTTTGAGATCTTATTGACATAAATTTCTCCACTTAGTGAGTAAGGTTGATTTGGTGAACCTTAAAATTAAGAGGCATAATACCATTGTGGCGCCATTCACTTTCAAGAGCCATTACATCAGTATGTGAATCAGTAATTACAATACCACAATCACCGTTACCGGCACCTGAAGTTTTAGCAGCTCCACCAAAGTTTTCTGCAATTTTTATTAATTGAGTTAATCGTGGAATTTCAATTGCAATTTGATTAATTTGAGCAAAGTGTTGTAAGATTTTACGATTAATCCGAATTTGCTTTTTAATAATTGAAATATTGTTTGATTCAAAACCAGCAATCATCTTTAGAACGCAGGCTCTAGAAGCGGCTAAAAAATTCTTGTATTCTATATTTAGTGCTGCCTTGTTAGCATTAGTTTCATCAACTAAACGTGAAGTAGATGCAGGTTTTTGACTCCAACCGATCATCAATTTCATATCTTTAGGTGGAGTAAGTAATTCGATTTTAAGCCCCGGCCAAGCTTCATTAACTACATCAGATAAAGTTTTAGACTTAAGTTCTTGTTTAAGCCAAGTTTTATCGAAGGTTTGGTATGCTAGCCATCCTCCATAAACGCTGGCTGCGATATCACCGGCAGAGCCATTACCTTGGACTGAATAGTGAGAAATGGCCGATAATTTATAAATTAATTCATTGTTTAATGGTACACCATAAAAATGTAAAATCGCTTTTACAGTTGCTACAGTAACAGCAGCACTTGAACCCAAACCATACTTTTTACCATCAGCTGAGTCAAGATCAGAATTGACATGTAAGTCATATACTTTCATTTTAATATTTTGCTCAATACAATATTGCTCAGTGAATGAGATTGCTGACAAAATATATTCAAATGGGTTATCGCGATTGTCAATAACCATTTTGGAACCTTGACGAACCCAATGAATGGAATCTTGTGAATATTGTTTTGAGTGGATTAAACCAGTTGATGTATTACTCTTGGTAATCGAAACACGTACAAATTGATTTACAGCAACCAAAACAGCAGGACAATCTTGCTCTAAAACTGCATATTCCCCGGCAATATATAACTTTCCGGGCGCTTTTTCTGTTATCAAAAGAACCAAATCCTCGAATCTAATTATTTCTATATATTATAGTTTAGTCCAAATAAATAACTCCAGGACCAAAACTCGCACTCACTATATTAACATTATTAAATACGGACTCAAAGTGTTCAATGATTTCTTTCCTATTTTTTAATTGACAAAGCACTTTAATATTAGGCCCAGCGTCTATAGTATAGTAGCATTCAATACCCTTGGTACGTAGATCTTCTACCAATTTTATAGCACGAATAGTTTCTGGCATGAAGTAGGTGAATTCTGGCTGAGCTGTTAAATTAATGGCATGCATTTCGTTAGCATTTAATTCTGCCAGACTACCTAATGCGGTAAAGTCATTTTGTTTAATAGCTTTAATCATTTCATCTAGTTCAAGCTGATTGCGATTAGTCCAAGTTGAAAAGAATGGAGACGATTGAGCATCTTTCATGCCTTTTGTAGAAGAAATCTTCTTTTGTTCAGTGTTTAATTCCACAGCTAGGAGTTGTAAGTCCATTTTTGGTTTTTCGTCTAGAGCATAAGCATATGAACTTTGATTAGAATTACCTTTTTGCCAAATGGCAAAACCACCAAAAATGGAACGACTAGCGGATCCGGAGCCTAGTCTTGCTAAACGAGATAATTCAGTTTTATCTACATCAAGATTATAGAGTTTACAAAATGATGCAGCTAATGCAGCAAAAGCAGAGCTGGATGAAGCTAGCCCTGCTGAGGTTGGCACGTGATTAGTTGATTTAACAATCAAATTGTCTGTATAACCAAATTTTTCTTTTAGTGTGTCAAGGTATGAAAAAACACGTTTTTTAGCTTGTCTATTTTGTCTTTTACCATTCAAATAAAATTCGTTTTTAGCATCAGTTTTTTCAATTAGGGTATCTGTGTAAAATGCATCAAGTGTCATTGATAAACTAGACATTAAAGGTAAACGTAATATTGGGTCTGACTTTCCCCAGTATTTAATTAATGCAATATTGGTATGTGCACGCGCGGTATTTTTCATTAAATTTATATCTCCTCAATCCAGTAGTTGCTAATTAAATTTTGACATTTTTCTGCGATGTTTTGTGCTATAGCTTTATCTTGGCACAGGGTAATTGTAATACCACCAAGACCGCCACCAGATAATTTGAATCCCAAAGCATGGTTGGACAATGCAATGTTTTGTAGTTGATCAATCTTATCTGTAGAAATATTAAATGAATGTAATATCTCTTGTGCTTCATTAAAAACATTACCAACAGTTTGGGGATCATGGTTAATCCAGGCAGTTTTAGTAATATCTGCCAGTTCGCCTAAGCGTTCCATATTCTTTTTAGCAGTATCAGATTCGTTTAAAATTTTTCTTACTTGGGTAACTGCTTCTTTAGTGTTACCTAATTCGCCTGTATCCATGATTAATAAGGTGGCATCTAATTGTTCCTTTAAAGTCTTAGGACCCATTTTTTTATTAAAGAATACTAAATAATCAGAGTTAACAGTCGCTGCATCGAGTCCAGAAGCTTTACCATGATTAATCATTTCAGCTTGATTAGTAATATTCATAATTTCTTGTTTGGACATGTTTAAATCAAGGAATTGGTTCATTGCCTGAGTTGTTCCTAATGCAACGGTAGCGCTTGAGCCAAACCCGCGTTCAATTGGAATTTCTCCTGTATATGTGATTTTTAATGGTGATTTATGAGTGGTCTTTTCAAGTATAGTTTTAACAACGTATTTAAGACCATCATATTCGTTTGGCGCGTCAAAAAAAGGACCAGAATAACTTGCTGTATCCATCCACATTTGATTGTAATCTTCTACCGTGGTTTTAATATGTAAAGCTTTAATTGGCATGGCTAATGCATCATAACCATAAACTACAGAATGCTCACCGATAATAATTACTTTTCCATGAGCTAAAAAACTACTTTTCATTTTTAAATCATCCTTAACAATCCATTTATTAAAAGATCAATGTTGATATGCTAAAATTATATAAACAAGGAGTGCGAACAAATGATCAAAATTTTAACAGGACGACAAACCGACCCAGTACAAGAAAAAATTCTGGAAGAAGCAGTAAAAAATTATCAGCAACATCCAGAAAATGAAACTTTTATCATTGTTCCTAATCATATTAAGTTTACCACAGAAGTTAGGGCAATTAATAAACTTGCTACCAGCAAAAATAAAAGCGAAACGGCAGTGAAGAATTTGCATGTATTGTCCTTTTCTCGTCTCGCATGGTTCTTTTTAAAAGATGCAGAACAAGGATTACCAACGCAATTAGATGATGCCGCAAGTGCAATGCTTTTAACGCATATTATCGAAAAAGAAAAAGATAACCTTACAATTTTTGAAACTATCAATTCTGGTTTAGTCCAACAACTATATAATACAATTTTGCAGATGTATGATGGAAATATCGATTTAGATAATATTGATGAAACCAATCTAGATCAAGAAACTAAAAGCAAAATCCATGATTTACGTATTATCTATGATGCTTATATAAAAGAAATAGCCGGTAAGTTTTCTACTAAAAATGAAGTGCAAGTAGAACTAAATAAAGTTTTAGCTAACAATAAAAGTTTGAGTAATGCCAGTTTTTATTTCTGTGATTTCTCGCATTTTTCTTTACAAGAGACTTTAACAATCAAATTATTAATTCGTAAAGCCCAAAATGTTATATTGGGTTTTAAAACTAAATTGGGTGATATTAATCCTCAAGCTGAAGCAGGAGATTATGATTATGTAATTCAGCAAACGATTAAGCGATTTACTTCATTTTTGCAAGAGAGAAATATAAATTATACAGTAAATAATTTCCCACTTTCATCAAAGCCAACAAATCGTGAGAATTTAAATAGTTTATGGACGGAAAGTATTAATAAAGTTGATAATATTAAAAAGCATGTACAACTTGTGAAAGCAGATTCACGTTATGCAGAAGCATATTTTGTCGCACGTTCTATTTATCAACAAGTAGCCTTAGGCAATTATCGTTATCATGATTTTTTGATTTTAGCACCAGATTTAAAAGAGTATGAAACATATTTAACGCCAATTTTAAGACAAAATAAAATTCCATTTTTTAATGATTTGCAACAAGAGATGAAATATCACCCATTGGTCGTTTTAATTGAAAGTTTATTTAATATGTATGACGAAAAAACGATCAGTTTAAATACTCAGAGTATTATCGCTATTTTGAAGACACATCTTATGATCCCTTCTTGGTACAAAGAAGAAGCAGAATTTATTCACGACGTCGATGAATTAGAAAATTTTGTCTTAGCTCATGGAATTGAACATAATTTATGGCAAAGACCGTTTAGTCATTTTGTTAATGCAGAAGTTATTCGTTTAGATAAGATGGATGAAGAAATTGCTAAACTTAATCGCTTACGTGAATTTTTAATTAATAAGATTACCGAATTATTGGAAAAACTAAAAAAAGAAGAAAGCAGTCAAAAAGCATTGACTATGTTTTTTGATTTTCTGACTAATAATGGGATTGCGTCACGTCTTGAGCAATGGCGTAATGATGCTAATGATGCAGGGGATTTGCAACAAGCGCAACAACCTGAACAGTTGTGGGATTTACTAATTCAATTGTTAAAAGATTATTTAATGATCAATCCAGAAAAATTTGATGTAGATGAATTTTTTAATATGTTGATTAACGCATTTAGAGAAGCAAATTTTTCTCAGATTCCGTCAACACTTGATGCAGTTAATTTGTCTGAATTAGGTATGGTTCAAACTGGAGGATATAAACAGGTATTTATTATTGGAGCAACTAGTGGTAATTTACCTGCAATTCAAAAAACTCCTGGATTTTTAACTCCTGAAAATATAAATCAATTACAGAATAGTTTTGCTAGTGATGCTTATTTAGAAGACAATCAGCAATTGAATAATTTGGACCAAAATTATCAATTTGGATTGGCACTAGCATTAGCACAAGATAAAGTATATGTGTCTTATCCGATTTTAAATGCGTCAAATGAGCGATTAGATTCATCGATTTATTACAAACGACTTTTTGATTACGTTGATTCTGAATTTGAACAGCATGATCTACCGGAAAAATTTAATGATCTACTTTCTTTCATAACTAGTGCAGATGCTAGTTTAGGATATTTATCTTATATAAATTCTATTGATTCATCTAAGGAATTTGATGAATTATTAAGAATTACGCATGAACAATCTCCTCAAAAGACTGAGATTGTTTTACAGGCTAGTGAATTTAATAATCAACCGGAGGATATTGGCCAAGAACTGGCAGAAAAATTATATGGTCAGAATCTAAATTCATCTGTTTCTCAATTAGAAACTTTTTATGAGAATTCATATGAGTATTTTTTAACTTATGGTTTGAGATTACATCGTCGACTTGAAAATGAATTTGATGTTATCCAAGCAGGTAATTATTTCCATGAAACTTTTGATAGATTAGTTAAGCAATTAAATAAAGAGCATATTGATCTAGCAAGCTTAAATAGTTTTGAATTAGAACGAATGCTTAATTCGGTTAGAAATGTAATGAAAAATGAAGGAAAGTATGCTCAATTAATGAATGATCCATTTAATGAGTATTTGTTTAAATGTTTGGACCATACTACTTCTAAGGTTGCTCATAATTGGTGTAAAAATTTAAATAAAACTCCTTTAAGAGCAAAATATTCTGAATTAAGCTTTGGTGTTGGTGAAAAACTCAAAGGATTAAGTTTAGATGTGCCAAATTTATCAGGAAATCATAGAGTGGATCTACGTGGAAAAATGGATAGAGTGGATATTGCTCATTTGGCAGATAAAAATCAAGTTTTAGCACAAGTTATTGATTATAAGTCTTCGGCTAAAAAGTTTGACTTGAGTATGTTTTATAACGGAATTGCCATGCAAATGGTGTCATACTTAGATATTTTAGTGAAAAATAATCAATTTTTTGCTGGAAATAATGAGCTGTCGCTTTTAGGAGCATTTTATCAGACAGTAACTAGACAACTAGAGCGATTAAATAGTAATAAATTGATTGATAGTCAGTTAAACATTCGTGATAACGTGATTGATGGTAAGCCTAAATTAATGTATACAGGATTAATAAACAATAATCCTCAAGTTTTAACAGAAGCCGAGCCGTTTTTAGACAATAGCAGTAGGCAATCAGAATTATATTCAATGGTAAAAACTAAGAAAAATGGTACTTTTAGTTTACCTACTGATCGTAGTTTCAGTGAAGAGGAGTTAGAGTTACTGCTAGAGTATGATGAATTCTTAATCAAAGAAGCATCAAATCAAATATTATCTGGAAAAATTGAATTGAATCCATATCGTCAAGGAAAATCTAAGTCAGCCTTAACTTATTCAGACTATAAAGATATTTTCTTCTTTGATGCAATGCTTAGACAAAATCAATATCACGAAATTACTAGATTAAGTAAAAAAGATTTATTAAGTAAGATCAAAGAAAGATTAGGAAAAGAGGATTAATTTTGCCACAATTTACAAAAGAGCAACAGCAAGCAATTGATGATCGTGGTCATGATATTTTAGTTTCTGCTTCAGCGGGTAGTGGTAAAACAACAGTTTTAGTTGAACGCGTTTTAAAAGAAATTATTTCAGGAACACAAGTTAGTGAATTACTTGTTGTAACTTTTACTAAAGCAGCAGCTGAAGAAATGAAGACTAGGATTAAGACAGCGCTAACTAAAGAATTGGCTAAGCCTGGCGTAAATCGAAAATATTTACGTGAACAATTAAATCAAGTTGATACAGCTAATATTTCGACAATTGATGCATTTTGTTTAGAAGTGATTCGTCGTTTTTATTATTCAGTTAACTTGAATCCCAGTTTTAAAATTTTAACTGATGAAACTCAGGCGGCCTTAATTAAAGAAAGAGCATTACGTGAAATTGAAGCTGAATCGTTAACTGATGAAAATTCAGGTATTAGATATTTTTATGATAATTTTGCTGGCGATAGGGATGCTAATAGTCCTAGAGATTTATTGCTTGATTTATATAATTTTGCAATGGCTAAACCTGAATATCGGTCATGGCTTAAAAATTTAGCTAAAATTTATGAAGTTAATAACAATATTGTTAAGTCAAAACTTTGGCAAAATCAAATTAAGTCGTATTTATTAAATACTTTTGTTAGTTTACAGAAAAAGATCGAGGAATATCTAAATAATCCTACCATTGAGACTAAAGAGCTGGCTAAAGTTAAAGAAGATTTTAGTTTATTTACTCAAAACTTAGATAAGTTTATTGATGCCATTAAAAATGATGAAGATTATGATCAACAAAGAAATTTATTAAGACTATGTAAATTTGAAGTAAAGTATCGCAAATCTGCCAAGTGGGATGAAGATATTCAAGAATTTTATGCTGAAACACAAAAGCTAAAGTCTGAAGCCAAAAGTCAAATTTTTGATATTTTTACAGCTTTTTATGCTACAGATGAAAAAGAACAAACTAGAATAATGCAAGAAAGCCAAAAAATAGTGAGTGCTATTTCTAAGGCAGAACTTGCTTTAATTGATCGTTTTAATGAGTTAAAGCGTAATGAAAATTTCCTTGATTATAGTGATATGGAACAACTAGCATATCAAATTTTGAGTGCCGATACTTCAAATTCACAAATGGCTCGTGAATTTTATCAAAATAAATTCAAAGAAATTTTAATTGATGAATATCAGGATATTAATGCTTTACAAGAGCGAATCATTCAACAAGTGAAAAATACTGATAAAAACACTTTGTTTATGGTGGGGGATGTTAAGCAATCTATTTATGGATTTAGACAAGCTGAACCTAGCTTATTTTTGAAAAAGTATCATGGTTTTGCCAGTGAAGAAAATAAACATGAAAAGAGAATTTTATTATCTGACAATTTTCGATCTACGGAACCTGTAACTAAAACGGTAAATCAATTATTCAAAAGTATTTTAAGTTCAGATTTTGGTGGAATTGATTATTCTAAAGAAGGACAATTGATTTTTGGAGCTAAGTATTATCCTGATGCTTTACCTAAAGCTAGTGAAATTATTGTTCATAAAAAGCAAAAAGATATAGACAACGATAATAATGGAATAGATTTCTCTGAAGTTGAAATGGTCTTAGCTAGAATTAAGCAATTGAAAAAGGAACATTTTCAAGTATTGGATAGTACAACTGGGGAAGTGCGTGCTCTTAAATATAGTGATATTGCAATTTTAACTAGAAGTCATGGGGATAATTTGGAAATTATGCAGGAATTCGCTAAGCGTGATATCCCTTTATTTATTACTGATGCGGAAAATTATTTTCAAACTTTTGAATTAACGGTTATCATGAATTACTTGAAAATTATTGATAATCCAGATCAAGATATTCCATTAGTTACTGTTTTGCGTTCACCATTATTCAATTTTAGTGAGAAAGATTTAGCTAAAATTAGAATTAATAGTAAAAATAGTGGTTTTTATAGTGCTGTTGCTTCATATGTAGGAATAGGTGATGAGCTTAGCGATAGATGTAAAAATTTCTTAAACAAGTTGGATGAATTGCGTAAGTTTGCTACAACTCATCGAATTTCAGAATTAATTTGGAGTATTTATGCTCAAACTAATTTATTGGAAATTATGACAGGGTTGCCAAATGGTGAACAGCGTCGTATCAACTTAGAGGCTCTATATGAAAGAGCATCATCTTATGAAAGTGCAGGTTTTAAAGGGCTATATCAATTTATCAATTTTATTAATCGGATGAGACGTAGCCAAAAAGATTTAGCTCAGCCGCTTTTATCTAAAGAGGCAGGGAATGCAGTACGTTTGATGACAATTCATGGGTCAAAGGGATTGGAATTTCCAGTAGTATTTTATTTGGGAATGCAGCATCAATATCAATTGCGTGATCTAAAGGGAAACTACGTGATTAATCCAGATAGTTTGGGAATTACTTTAAGACAAGAACATTATCGTGTTGATTCTTTAGTCAAGGCAATCGGAAATGTTACTAAAAAAAGACAATTACTTGAGGAAGAAGCACGTGTTTTATATGTTGCTTTAACAAGAGCAAAACAAAAATTGATTTTAGTCGGTGATATTGCTAATTTAGACAAGAAAGTTCAGGATTGGTCTATCGAACTAGATCAATCTGGGCAATTATCGCTGGCAGATAAATTATCAGTAACTAATCCTTTAGGATTTATGGGCCCAGCGTTAGCATTCGATAAACATATTGTTATTAACATGAATGATATTTCAAATGCATTAGACCAGAGTCAATCTGTATTATATGTTGAGTATAAAGACTCAGATAACTTTGAATTCAAAAAAGATGAAGATAAAGTTGTAGGAGACTCTAAAAATAATAATTATACGATGGATAAATTGATAAGTACTACTAAAAAACTGTATCAATTTGATTACCCATTTAAAGATGCAAGTGAAACTACGGCTTACCAAGCAGTTTCTGAGATAAAGAAGGCATTTAATGATCCAATAGAGACAGAATTAGAAAATTCACGTTTATTATCATCAACTAACAGATATTTACAACCAATTGATACTAAACCTAATTTTCTTTATCAAACTAAATTTACTGGTGCAGAAATCGGTACTGCTACACATTTGATTTTACAGTATTACGACTATACTGGTGATGGTAGTGAGAAGCAACTTGATTATGAAATTGAAGAATTAATTAAGCAGAAAAAACTAAATCCTGATATTGTGCCTAGTTTACATAAAGATCAAATTCAGTGGTTTGTTCATAGTAGTTTTGCAAAGTCTTTTTGGAAAAATCCAGAGAATTTACAGCGAGAAGTTGATTTTTCTAGTTTAATTTCTGCGAAAAATCTATTTAAAGATTTTAGTGATGCTAATGCTAAAATTTTGGTTCATGGGACAATTGATGGCTATTTTGTCTCAAATGATGGTATCATTTTGTTTGATTACAAAACTGATCATGTGAATAAATCCTACTTAGATAAATCTATTAATTTAATCAAGGAGAAATATACAGGTCAGCTTCGTTTGTATGAGCAAGCAATAAATGAATTTGGCGAAGAGAAAGTTATCGGAAAGTATTTGATTTTACTTGATGCTAAACAGGTTGTTGAAGTTAAGTAAAGAATTAAGGAAGGAGGAATAAAATGGCGAAAATTTTTAATAAAGATACCTTTGCTGTAGTAGATTTAGAGACTACGGGGACTCAGCGAGAGAATGGGCATCATATTATTCAATTTGGATGTGCAATTATTAAAAATATGAAAGTAGTAAAAACATATTCTTTTTTAATAAATCCACATAGAGAAATTCCCCAATCGGTAGTTAACTTGACGGGTATTAGCAATGAAGATGTCCAAAAACAAAAAGATTTTGACTATTATGCACCTAAAATTGTAAGTATCTTACAAGATACGGTTTTTGTAGCCCATAATGTGGATTTCGATTTACCATTTTTGAATTATGAATTGACTCAGCATGGCTATGATGCATTAACAAATAAGGCGATAGATACCGTAGAACTAGCTAAAATTGCTTTCCCAACATTACCATCATATAAACTAGGTGATCTGACTTCACAATTAAAAATAAAACATCTAAATCCTCATAAAGCAGATTCAGACGCATATGGTACAGCAGTTTTATTAATTGAAATTATAAAAAAATTAACTAATTTACCACAGGCTACATTGAATACACTTAGCTCATTGTCACATGGCTTAATTCGTGATACTTCATGGATTATAACGACGATTGCAGATGATTTGCGTAAAGAAAAAAGACCATTAGGTACGGAATATATGCAAGTGCGTAATATTATTTTGCAAAAGCAAAATAATATTAATGTAGTTGGTCATGGTAGGAATGCACATTTTCCAGAAAATGATAATGATAAAAAGAAATTATTTAAAGGGAAGGTGTATTTTCGTAGAGCTCAAATTGATTTAATTAATCACTTGCATCAGTTTATTAATAATCCTGAAGAAAAAGCAATATTAGTTGAAGCACCCAATGGAACTGGAAAGACTTTTTCTTATTTATTCTCGTATGTCTATCAATTATATTCTGGTAGAAAATTGGTGGTTGCTGCGCCTACGAAGGTTTTACAAGAGCAAATAATTAAGCAAGAAATACCTAAAATGTTACGGGTTACTAAATTAGATTTGATGGCTGAAGTGGTTAAGGCCAGCAGTCATTATCTAGATTTGGATGGCTTTGTACAAACCATTTTTCAAGGAACTCCTAATAAGCAAACACTGGTTCTACAGATGCAAATTTTAGTTTGGTTAACTAAAACTAAAACTGGTGATTTAGATGAGTTAAATTTGACTAATTATAATGCACCTCTTTTTACACAAATTCAGCATCCAGGGGATGCAAGAGTCGGTAGTAATTTTGCAGAAGTAGATTTTTGGAATTTGGCTCGTCGGCGACAAGAAGAAGCCGATATCTTAGTAACTAACCATGCATATCTTGCAAATCACTATATGGACACAATATGGGGACAAAATCCTTATTTGGTAATTGATGAAGCACATAGATTTGCTGATAATGTAATGACTTCACGTAATGATTCTTTACGATTTGAAGCATTGTGGGGTGTATTAAGTCATTTACGTAATTTGCTTTATTATTCAAATGAAAGTATAGAAAGTCAGTTTAATGACAATGTCCAACTTAACTTTTTGCTGAAAAAAATTGATCCTGAAATTTTGGAGCTGATTCAATTAATCAATGAATTGCAAAGAGAACTATATGCTCAACACGAAAATGCAGTTAACCGTATAACTTTGCCTAATGGAACGTTAGAATTGAGTTTTCAAGGTAAAGGCTTATTTGACCCCAATAGCAATTTTAAGCGTATTCTGCCACGTTTTCAGCAAAAATTAGAGGGAGTACGCGAATTAACTAATCAAGTTTTATTTGAGTTATATCATGAACAAGAACGAATGTTAGCTAATATTGAGTCATTACTTAGTGAAATTACAGATCAAATAGATCGTTTAGATTATTATTCGGAAAAAGGTTACCAATTGGCAGATTTATTGTCTGATCAAACTAATTTAGAACAAGATGGATTTATCCTAATGATAACTAATCCGGAAGATCCACTCAGTACAAATTTGGATTGGTTAATGTTAGATCCATCCGAGGTGTTAAAGCAAATTTATAGTAGATTTGATCATATTGCATTTGTTAGTGCAACTTTGACTAGCAATCATAGTTTTGACTATGCAATTAACCAATTAGCGCTAAATAATTTAGATCCTGTAGAATATATCGGTAAAAGTACTTTTAATATGAAGAATCATTTAGAAGTATTGGCTGTAAAGGATATGCCTAATCCAGATAGTGATTTATATGAAGAAAGTATTGAGCAAATATTAATTCATGATTTGAAAGATAAAAATCATGTTTTGGTTTTAATGACTAATCTGGAAAAAATCCGTAGTGTGTTTGCGGCGATTACGAACACACCAGAATTGAAGGATTTTGAAATTTTAGCTCAAGGTTTATCTGGATCTAATAATAGAATTGCAAAAAGGTTTGTAATTGCTAAAAAATCAATTATTGTAGGAGCAGATAGCTTCTGGGAAGGTATTGACTTTCATGATTGCGGCATTGATACTGTATTTGCTGCCAAAATACCATTTGAATCTCCTGATCAGCCTGAAGTTCGTTTAAGACAGAAGAAACTAGAAGATCAAGGCGTGGATGTGTTCGAAAAAGATAGTTTGCCTAGAGCCGTTATTCGTTTTAGACAAGGAATGGGGCGTTTAATTCGCGGAGAACAAGATCATGGGCAATTTGTTATTCTAGATCCAAGACTGTGGACAAAAAATTATGGTAAAGAATTTTTACAGTCTATCCCAGTTAAAGTAGAAAAGGTTACTAAGAAAGAACTAAAAAAGAAGTTAAGAAATAATTAATTATGATACAAGATGATACAAGACAAACGATTAAGTTTGTAGTCTGGGTAATTGGAATTGTCATTATTGCTTTTTTTGCCAGTATTGCAATTTTTTATTATGCTGGATCAAAAAGCAGAGGAAATGATCAAAAAGTCGCACAGTTAGCGACTACCAAGACACCAATTACCAATATTAAAAAGTATTACCATTTAGATCGTGGTACAAGTAGTTATGCTGTTAATGGTACCAATAAAAAGGGACAAAGTTACTATTTTGTATATTTACCTAATACTAAAAAAGCATATTTGTATCCTGCAAGAAGAGGAGTAAGTGAGTCAAACATTAAAAATAAGTTTAAATCCTCTCATTCAGATGCTACAATAAATCATATTAATCTTGGTTGGTATAAGGGTGAAGCTGTTTGGGAAGTCGCCTATAAAAAACAAAATGGCAATCTAGGTTATACTTTATATGAATTTAAAAATGGAAATGATATATCTGAAGTCGATAATTTATAGAAACTTTGGTATTATGGACATTGTATAATTGATAAAAAGGTGGATAGGAATTTTATGACAGAATTGATTTCAATTAAGGATTCTTCTAAACATGTTGATGAAGAAGTTAAGATGCATGTTTGGTTGACAGATAAAAGATCAAGCGGAAAGATTATCTTTTTGCAATTACGTGACGGTACTGCATTTTTCCAAGGGGTAGTTCGTAAAAATGATGTAACAGATGAGGTATTTCAAGCTGCTAAGTCACTTAGACAAGAAGCCAGTTTTTACATTACTGGTACTGTTCATGAAGATGCACGTTCTCATTTTGGTTACGAAATTCAAATTACTAATTTAAAAGTAGTTTCAAATAATGAAGGTTACCCAATTGGTAATAAGGAACATGGTGTAGATTTCTTGCTTGATCACCGTCATTTATGGTTAAGATCAAAGAAGCCGTTTGCAATTATGCAAATTAGAAATACTATGTTTAAGGCAACTGTAGACTTCTTTGAAAAAGAAGGTTTCATTAAGTTTGATGCTCCAATCTTTATGCATTCAGCTCCTGAAGGTACTACTCAATTATTCCATGTAGAATACTTTAACAATGATGCATACTTGTCACAATCAGGTCAATTGTATGGTGAAGCTGGAGCTATGGCTTATGGTAAGATCTTTACATTTGGACCAACATTTAGAGCTGAAGAATCAAAAGGTCGTCGTCATATGACTGAATTCTGGATGATGGAACCTGAAATGGCTTGGATGCACCAAGATGAATCACTTGATATTCAAGAAAGATACTTAGCTTATATGGTTAAGCAAGTTTTAGATAAGAATGAATATGAACTTAAGATTTTAGGTAGAGATCCAGAAAAGCTTCGCCCAACTACTGAAGGTAACTTTACGCGTCTTTCATACGATGATGCTATTAAAATGCTTCAAGATGCTGGACGTGATATCAAGTGGGGTGATGATTTCGGAGCACCTGATGAAGGATATATTTCTGAGCAATATGATCGTCCTGTCTTTATTGTTAACTATCCAACTTCTATCAAGCCATTTTACATGAAGAAGAATCCAGATAATCCTAAGGAATACTTATGTGCTGATGTTATTGCACCAGAAGGCTATGGTGAAATTTTTGGTGGTTCAGAACGTGAGGGTAACTATGAAGTTTTGAAACAACAAATTGAAGATGCCGGTCTTAACCTTGAAGATTACCAATGGTATCTTGATTTACGTAAATTTGGTGGTGTTCCTCACTCTGGATTTGGTATGGGATTTGAACGTACTATTGCTTGGGTTTGTCACCTTGACCATATTCGTGAAGCTATTCCATTCCCAAGATTGATCAACAGAATGCAACCTTAATAATTAAGGATTGAGAATTGAATATTTGAAAAGTTGAACTAGAGACTAGTTCAACTTTTATTTTGGAAAGGATTTATAATTTTGCAGTTCAAAGATTATCGTATATTAGGTTTTACTACCTTGCAAAATGGGTTAATAGCATATTATCCTCGTTTAAATATTAGTGATGCAGAATTATTATTAATTATCCAATTGGAAGCGTTCAGTCAACGAGGAGAGTCGTTTCCATCTAATGAAAAGATAGCAGCTAATACTAATTTATCGATTACTGATGTAGGAAATTTAATTCAACGTTTAATTGATAAAAATTATTTAACTATTGAGCAGACAACAGATAGTCAGGATAAAATTGGCAATAAATATAGTTTAGATAATTTATATGATGAATTAGATAAATATATTGATAAAAATATCTTAATTAAAGATAGCCGCCATAACGAAACTATTGCGGTTACTAACAATTTAGAAAATAATCCTATAGATTATTTATCCCGAAAAGTAGAAGTGGAATTTGGGAGATACTTAAGTCCAATTGAGAGAGAAGAGATTGCTCAATGGCTTAGTATTGACCACTATACACCGGAAATAATAGAATTAGCATTGCGTGAAGCTGTTTTGTCTCAAGCATATTCATTAAAATATATTGATCGAATCTTACTTAATTGGCAGAGACACAATTTAAAAACAACCGATGAAGTAGAGAGATTTTTAAAGAGGAACAGATAGCATGACAGAAAAATTATTAAGTGATGAAGAAGCACGTAATGTATTAAAAAGAATATTAGAGTTATACCCAGACGCAAAGGGTGAATTGCAATGGGATAATAAATTTCATTTGCTTTGTGCAGTTGTTATGAGTGCACAAACAACTGATAAAATGGTTAATCGTGTAATGCCAAAATTCAGTAAAGATTTTCCTACACCCGAAAATTTAGCAGATGCTCCTATTGAAAAAATTGAAGAAGATATTAGAACAATAGGATTATATCGATCAAAAGCTAAACATTTAAAAGAAACAGCTAAAATTTTGGTTGAAAAATATAATAGTCAAATTCCAAAAGATAAAAAAAGTCTGATGACTTTACCTGGAGTAGGAGAAAAGACGGCCAACGTTGTTTTAGCTGAAGGATATGGTGTACCAGCAATTGCTGTTGATACACATGTTTCTAGAATTTCTAAAAAGTTCCATATTGTTGGTCAAAATGCTACTCCACATGAAGTAGAGCAACGATTAGAAGCAATTTTGCCAAAAGATGAATGGATCAAGACACATCATGCAATGATATTATTTGGTCGTTATACAATGCCTTCACGTGCAAAAGGCGATCCATATTCATATTTAGATTTGAATAATTAATTTTGAAAAGCAATTTTAATTGCTTTTTTTATTTGTGTATTTTTATAAAGTTAGTTGTTACTAAATACTTTATTCCATAAAAAAGCTCTCACTTCGTTCGAGCCTAAATACAAATAGCAAACAAAAAACGTCAATTACATCTTTTATGATAATTGACGTTTTATATTATAATAATTTATTAATCATTATTTCTATCAGTATTTTCCTGATCTCGTTCTGTATTATCGGGTCTAGATTGCTGTTCACTGCTACTTTGTTCACGCGATGAAGATTGCTCTCGACTTTCACTTGAAGAAGAGACTCTTTGACTGCTACTTGATTGAGTAGTAGTACCATTTTCTCTTCTAGAAGAAACACGACTCTCTACGGTTACTGAAGAACTGGATGAGGTAGTGTTATCAGTATTGTTACTAGTAGTATCTGTTTCTTCATCTTCTTCATCATAACTTGCAGCACTATTTCCGATACCTGCAGGAGCATGCCCACGAACAAACAATTGCCAAGTTCCGCCACTAGTAGCAACTTCTGGAGGATTAGAATTATTAACAATTCTTGCTCTAACTACTGAATTAGGTTGTTTCCAATCCAAATTAGGCTTATTTCTCATTAAGTAGGTCATCATACTCTTATAAATTAATTGAGCAGATTGCTGACCAATTCCAGAGATAGTACCATCTTTTAGATTATCATATCCTGTCCACACACCCATAACATACGATCTAGTATAACCTACAAACCATGAATCCTTAGGAGTTGAATTATAGCCTGGATACTTGGCTAAATCTTCATCGGAGTATTTAACAGTACCTGTTTTACCAGCTTGATAAAGGTCAGCTATTTTAGCGTTTGTACCAGAACCTCTTTTAATAACTCCTTTTAACATATCAGTAATCATATATGCGGTAGATTTCTTCATTACACGCACACCATTTGAATCATAATTTCTAGTTAAACCATCTGGAGTTTCAATTTTAGATACAAATTGTGGTTTATGATAAACACCCATGGTAGCAAATGCACTGTATGCACCAGCCATTTGTAAACTTGATGCATTAGCACCAATTGCCACTGATAAGCCTGAATTTGCAGGAACATCTACACCCATACGTCTAGCAAATGCGGAAGCACGTTTTACTCCTACATCAGCAAGGGTTTTAACTGCTGGAACGTTACGTGATTGTTCCAATGCTTTACGCATTGTCATCATGCCATCATATTTGTTATCCCAATCATATAATTGAATATTGGTTCCTGGATAAACATATTTACTATCATCTAACATTTTAGCTGTTGACCAATTCAAATATTGAATCGCTGGTGCATAATCAAGAACAGGTTTAATTGACGATCCGGTAGAACGACCAGTTTGAACTGCACGATCAAGACCTAATTGAACAGAAGGTAAATGTCGACCACCTAAAATTGCTACTACATGACCATTATTAGGATCAACTACAGTTGCACCAATCTGCATTTTGTCATTAGTAAATGGTACTTCACCATTGTTCGCTAATTGATATAACTTGTTTTGAGCTTTTTGATCAATATTTATTGTAATCTTCAAATTATCATTATATGGATCAAAACCTTTACTTTTAACTTCAGAAATTACCTCCTTAATATATGGATCATCGATTTGTCTAATCTTAGATTCATTATTAGTGTGTCTAGGGCGTAATCCTTTGGTAATAGGTTCATTAATTGCTTGATTATATTGAGCCTTCGTAATCTTATCATTTTCAAGCATTGTCTTTAAAACGATATTTCTACGATAGCGAGCTTTTTGAGGGTATAAATATGGATCATACATTACAGGAGCATTAGGCATCCCTGCAATTAAAGCAGTTTGTGCTAAATCGAGATCCTTTAGAGATTTATTGTAATAATAATTAGCGGCTGTTCCCATACCGTAATTACCATAATTCATAAAGACTTTATTAACATAGAATTCTAAAATTTGGTCTTTACTAAATTCATGTTGCACTTTCATTGCTAACCAAGCTTCTTGGGCTTTTCTTTTTAAAGTACGTTGTGAAGCCGCAGTTGAAAATACGGTTAACTTAACCAATTGTTGAGTAATAGTTGATCCACCTGCAGCAATACTATTACTCTTAGCATTAGTAAGCATTGATCCCACAATTCTAATTGGATCTACTCCAAGTCTATCTTTGTAGAATCTTTTATCTTCAACAGAAACAATTGCGTCTTTTAACTGTCGAGGAATATCTTTATTCTTAACGTAGATTCTTTTTTCAGATCCAAGTGATAATAAAAATTTACCATCATTGGTATAAAGGCTAGAAGTACCACCACTTTGAAGTTGGCTTTGACTAATATTAGGAGCATCCTTTGCATAGAAAGCAAAAAGCCCAATACCAGAAACTACCACTAATAGTGCAGCAAGAAATAGCCATTTTATTATTTTTATCCATAAATGGCCACCACTCGACCTTCGTCCGTGATAGTTTCGTCGTGATTCACGTTTCATATTATTTGTATTATCTGCCATTATTCTCTTTTCCTATCTGCAATAAAATTATCCACTGCCTTAAGATAAGGTAGGGTAGGTCGAAAACCGCTTTTGATCTCATAAGAATGGCTTTCAATCTCTTTTAAAGTCATAGAACTTTTTTCTGCTTTTCTCCAAGCATTAATTACAAAACTAGCTGGTGTAACAAAATATCGCTCCAAGCTAGCAAATCTAATAATCGTAAAACAAATCCCCTGTTGCTTTAAGCATTCAGCTAAATGAAAAATTTGATGTTCATGAAAATTTTTTAACGGGAAGTTTGTCTTATTCTTTGTTTCTTTTGCTTCAAAGTCAAGATAATATCCCTTATAAACGCCATTATAATCAGTTGTAGAAGCTTGTCTGAAATAAGCTTCACGAATAACTGCTTTAGATCGCTTAGGGTAATCAACCTTTACGATTTGAATTGGCGTTGGTTTTTTATGAACTACTGCAATTTCTTCAGTTAAATAATATTTATTAGATTCATTAATCTGTTGTTCAAGTGTCATACCACGATCAGAAAAGTTAACGCCTTTTTTATGTGTATATGAACGTTTACCAGTGCGCATCTTTTTTTGTGTTGTCACTGGTTTTCTAAATGCGGCTAAACTACCGCTTGGATATTTGACCATTAACCTCACTCCTGTTAGCATTATAGCAATAAAGACTACATTTTTGAATATTAGGGGGCTTCAACTTAATGCAGCGATTATGGGTAACGGGTTATCGCAGTTATGAATTAAATACTTTTAGCGATAATGATCCTAAAATTGCCGTAGTTAAATATGTATTAAAAAGACGATTCGTCGATTTGATAGAAGAAGGCCAATTAGATTGGATTATTACTGGGGCAAACTTAGGTGTTGAACAATGGGCAGCAGAAGTAGGACTAGAATTGAGTCAAAGGTATCCTATTAGGACTTCGATTATGGTACCATATGAAAACTTTGCTGACCGTTGGAATGAAAATAATCAATCAAAATTTTTAAATTTAAAGGAAAGCGTTGATTTTTTTGCGTCAACATCTGATAGACCATATTATAATTCAGTGCAACTACGCAACTATCAAAATTTTATGATTCAGCATACCGATAGAGCAATAATGATCTATGACTTAGAGCATCCAGGTAAACCGAAATATGATTATAATTTAATCCAAAAGTATCAAGAAACAAAAGAATATCCCCTAGATTTAATTGATTTTTATGAATTACAAGACATGGCAGAAGAATATCAAGAAAATAGAAAAAATGATATGTATTAAATAATGTAAAGGTTTTATTAAAATCTAATTCTTTGTTTTAAGTAATAGCTCTTTTTGCTAAAATAAAAAGGAATGTAAAGGAGTTGTCAGATAAGATGGCAAATTTAAATGATATAAAATTATCTGCACAGGATATACTAAAAAAGCAATTTAGAAGTAAGGTAAAAGGATATGATCCAGATGAAGTAGACGCATACTTGGATCAGGTGATTTCAGATTATGAAACTTTTCAACAAATTGTAGAAGATTTATATGGCCAAATTGGTACTCTTCAAAGACAGTTAATGGATGAAAAGCAAAAAGAAAATAAGGTAAGTAATTCATCAGAAGATGAACATGTTAAAACTTATACACCAACTCATAGACGAACATCTTCAGTAGCCAGTTTTGCAGAAGATGATAATAACCAGGGAGAAATATCAACTAATATGGCTATTATTCAAAGAATCTCTACTTTAGAGAGAAAAGTTTATAATCTTGAACAACATGTTTATGGCTTAAAGCATTAATTTTTGTTATAATAGTTAACAGTGTGAATTTCGAGTAGGCGCGGCTAGCTTTTGCTAGCTGAGGAAAGTCCACGCACGCACAAGCTGCGATGCTTGTAGTGATCGTATTCAGCTCAATAAGCTGGAGGAAAGTTATTTAACTTTTACGGCGGAAAAAGTGCTAAATCTTTGGACATGCATTACTATCCTGAAAGTGCCACAGTGACGTAGCAAAATCAGAAATGATTTTGGTGGAACGAGGTAAACCCTGCGAGCGTGAAACCCAAATTTGGTGGGGGAGTTTCGATCTAAGGAAATGAACTAAAGATCGGGTTATTGCATTAGCAATAAAGATAGATGACTACTAATAGTGATTTTGCCAAGAATCACTGGAACAAAACGTGGCTTATAGAAATTCACACAGGCAGAGTTGGGCTTTTTAGTCCAACTTTTTTATTTTAATCAAATAATATGAAAGAGAAATAATGAAAAAATATCAACTTTACGCAACAATGGGCGCAGGGTTCGAAAGCGTCGTAAATAAAGAATTACAAAGTATGGGTTATAAAACCAAGGTTGAAAATGGTCGTGTATTTTTTGAAGGTACACAAGAAGACATTGTAAAAGTAAATCTATGGTCAAGAACAGCTGATCGAATCAAGATTTTATTAAAGGAATTTAAGGCAACAGATTTTAGCACTTTGTTTGATGAAGTTTATGCTTATGATTGGGCAGAATTATTGCCAGTTGATGCAAAATTTCCAGTTCAAGGTAGAGCAGTAAAATCCAAGTTGCATTCAGAGCCTGATGTACAATCTATCGTAAAAAAAGCAATTGTTAATAAGATGATTGATCAATATCATCGCCGTGGTTTTTTACCAGAAACTGGTAACGAATATCCATTAGATATCCATATTTACAAAAATTTAGCTAGATTATCATTGGATACTACTGGAGCTAGTTTATTTAAGCGTGGTTATAGAATTGAACATGGTGGAGCTCCGATGAAAGAAAATTTTGCTGCAAGTTTATTAAAGCTCACTCCTTATAACGGCACGCATCCCTTGATAGATCCAATGACTGGATCAGGTACTTTAGCAATTGAGGCTGCATTGATTGCCAAAAATATTGCACCTGGTACCTGGCGCAAATTTGCTTTTGATGGCTTCGATTGGTTTAATACCAATCTTCATAAAGAAGCATTAGCTAAAGCAAAAGCAGAGGTCAAATCTTTAGAGGCACCCATTTGGGCTAGTGATATTGATCAATCAGTTCTTGAAATTGCTAAACTTAATGCACATAATGCTGGAGTTTTACAAGATATCCGCTTTAAACAAGTTGCAGTAAAAGATTTCACCACTGATTTAGAAAATGGGATTATTATAGCCAATCCACCATATGGTAAAAGACTGAAAGATCGTGAATCTGCGGAAGAATTGTATAAACAAATGGGAGAGGCTTTAAGACCGTTAGATTCATTTAGTCAATATTATTTAACTGCAGATCCTAATTTTGAAAAATACTTTGGTGCTAAAGCCACAAAGAAACGTAAATTATTTAATGGTAATTTAAGAGTTGATTTCTATCAATATTGGGCTAACAGAAGGTAAAAATGATTACAAAAGAGCGTAATACGGAGTTTTGGGTAATTTCTGATACTCATCTAATTGCAGACAGCTTACATGATGAAGGTCCAGCTTTTTCACGTATGCAAAAAACAAGTCAAGGCAAGGACTTATATTATCAAGAAGTAGCTTTAACTGCTTTTATGCGAATGGCACAACGTAAGAAACCAGCTGCAATTATTGTAACCGGTGATGTAACATTTAATGGTGAACGTGTATCTGCAGAAAAATTTGCTCAAATTTTCAAACCGTTGAAAGAAACTAAATTATTAGTCTTGCCGGGTAATCACGATATCTTTGATGGATGGGCAAGAGAATTTCGCGGTAAAAAGCAGTTTTATGCTGGCGAGATTAGTCCCATGTTTTGGCGCTCAATTTTTGATAAATCATATCGTGAAGCAGAAGATACAGATCCTAGTTCATTAGCTTACAGTGTACAATTGAATCCACAATATTTTTTAGTATTAGCTGATTCAAATTTATATGGTAAAGAAGAGACTACTGCTGCACCACATACCAGAGGAATTATTGGAGATGAGCAATTAAAATGGATTGAAAAGCAGTTCCGTTACGCTCAAGATAACCAACTTCGTCCAATATTATTTATGCATCATAACTTATATGTACATAATCCGGCAGTAAACAAAGGGTATGTTGTTGATGATGCGGCTAAATTACGTAGATTATGTACGAGATATAATGTCAAATTAGCTTTTTCTGGTCATATCCATGCACAAAATATCTTGGGACCACAAGATTTCACACCAACTACTGAAATAGTTACTTCAAGTTTCTGCTCAAACGATCAAGGATACGGAGTAGTTAGAGTACATTCACGTCATATAACGTATGTTAGACGAAATTTTGATATGACGAGATATCTAACTGAGAAAGACAAACAAAATTATACTTTAGAGCATTTTCACAAGTATTTAAAAAATTTACAGTTAGGTAGTATTTCTGCTGATATGATGCAAAGTGAACTTAATAAATATCATGGTGATGTTAACTTGGTCAGAGAAATGGGAAAACTTTTTGGATGGATGAACTACCATTTCTTTACTGGTCATAATTATATTAAACAAAATGAGCTTAAAAAAATTTATGTTTCTAAAGCATATAAGACATTAATCGAACATCATCCAGAATATAGACTATATTTAAAGACTTTATACGATACTAGTGCACATAGTAATTTACAAGTTAAAATTAAATACTAGGCTATTGCCGCAGGCAATGGCCTTTTTATTTGCAACAATATTATTCTTGATTAAAAAGATGGTAGTAGAAAAAACAGCCTCTCTTAATTTATATATATTTGTTACAATAAGGGTAAATAATAAACAGGGTGTGATCTAAATTCTAAAATCTAAACGGCATTTTATATTTTTAGGAGCTGCAGGATTAATTTATTATTCTTGGCTTCTAATAGTTCTTTTTATAGCCATTATTTTAGGCTACGAAGGGAATAAAGCAATTAGTGTTCCTGGAATAATAGTTGGCCTCATCTTTATATTGTTAGCAATATATACTTGGCGTTTTTCTTATTTTGAAAAACGAGAAAATCAAATTATCTTCAAACTGCCATATCGCACAAGACAAAAAGTAAGTCAGCCAGTTTTATATAAAAAATGGCGAAATTTTCAATTCTATCGATTAAAAGGTGAGTTTCAAAGTTATTCTATTTTAATAATTTTGAGAAAGAGGAATTAATTTAATGAAATCAGATATTGAAATTGCACAAGAAACTAAAGAATTACCAATTGAGGAAATTGCCGCAAAGGTTAATTTAAAAAAAGAAGATCTAGAGCCATATGGACAAGATAAAGCAAAAATTAATTGGAAAGCAATAAATCGCATTCGTAAAAATGATAAATTAGGCAAATTAATTTTAGTAACTTCAATTTCACCTACACCTGCTGGTGAAGGAAAATCGACAATTACTATTGGATTAGGCGATGCTATCCACAATCAACTACATAAAAATACACTCATTGCTCTTCGTGAGCCTTCAATGGGTCCAGTATTTGGTCTTAAAGGTGGTGCTACTGGTGGTGGTAGAGCTCAAATCATTCCTATGGAAGATATTAACCTACATTTTACAGGCGATATGCACGCATTAACAGCAGCTATAGATACTTTGGCAGCATTAGTAGACAATTATATTTATCAAGATAATAGTTTAAACATAGATCCTGAAAGGATTTTGTTAAAACGTGGACTTGATGTAAATGATCGTGCTCTTAGAAAAATTACAGTTGGTCAAGGCTCTAAGTTTAATGGAATTGAACACAAGGCTAGTTTTGCAATTACTGTAGCCAACGAGCTAATGGCTATTTTATGCTTAGCTAATGATATTAACGATTTAAAAGCTAGAATTGGTGATATGCTTGTTGGTTATACTCAAGATGATCAACCAGTTTATGTAAAACAACTTGGCTTCCAAGGTGCCATCGCAGCATTATTATCTAATGCATTGAAGCCTAATTTAGTTCAAACACTTGAACATACTCCAGCATTAGTACACGGAGGACCTTTTGCTAATATTGCTCATGGCGCTAACTCTGTAATGGCAACTAATTTAGCCTTACATCTTAGTGATTATGTATTGACCGAAGCAGGTTTTGGTAGTGATCTTGGTGGACAAAAGTTTATGGACTTTGTTTCTAAGCATCTAGATAAAACACCAGATGCTGCTGTGGTGGTTGCAACTGTACGTGCTCTTAAATATCAAGCATTAGGATCTACTGATAAATTAGATGAAGAAAACTTAGATGCATTAAAAACTGGGTTTAAGAATCTAGAACGTCATATGAATAACATGCGTTCATATAATGTGCCAGTAATTGTGTTAATTAATCGTTTTGACACGGATACAGATAAAGAGTTAGAACTTCTTAAAGAATTGGTTGAAAAACAAGGAATTAAGGCTGAAGTGGTTACTTACCATAATGAAGGCTCCAAGGGTGGAAGTCGAGCAGCGCAAGAAGTTATTAATCTAGCTGATTCGGGTAAAGCCGAATTAATCTCAACGTATAACGAAGATGATGATATTAAGAGCAAAATTAAAAAAATAGCAACAAAAATTTACCATGCTGATGGTGTTGAGTATACAGATAAGGCTGAAGAACAGATCAAAGAATTAGCAAAAATTGGTAAGGATAAATTACCTGTAATTATTGCTAAAACTCAATATTCATTTAGTGATGATAAAAAGAAGCTAGGAGCCCCAGGTGGTTTTAATCTCCATGTGAAAGGCGTAAGCTTAAAAAATGGTGCTCGCTTTATTGTAGTAACTACAGGAAATGTCTTAGATATGCCGGGCTTACCTAAGCATCCAGCTGCTTTAGATATTGACGTAGATAATGATGGTAAGATTAGTGGATTATTTTAGAAAAAATTATATGCAATTTTTATATTTAATTATTACATTATTTGTTGTTTTAGCAGATCAGGGGTTAAAGAATTATATAGTAAGTAATTATTCAGTTGGTGAGGTTCACCAGATTATTCCAGGAATCTTGTCATTTAATTATTTGCAAAATAATGGTGCAGCTTGGAATATTTTAACTAATCAAATGTGGCTATTTTATTTTATTAGTATTATTGCAATTGGTGTTTGTTTATACTTTCTTTTTAATAAAAAGTATAAGAATGTTTTATTTGATATAGGATTATCTTTTGTACTTGGTGGTATTATTGGTAACTTTATCGATAGACTCAGACTAAAATATGTAGTCGATATGTTGCAGTTAGATTTTGTTCATTTCAACATTTTTAATATCGCAGATTCAGCAATTACTATTGGCGTAATTCTTATTTTTATTTACTTAATAATTTTTGCAGACAAGGATGAAAAACATGCCTAAAAAATATTCACTTGAAGTAACGAACCAACGTGGTCGCTTAGATAAATTTATTTCAGAGCAATTGTCAGATTTATCCAGAACTAGGGTTAAAGAGTTAATTCAAGATCAAAACATTTTGGTAAATGAAAAGGTAGAAAAAGTATCTTACAAAATTCAAGATGGAGATAAAATTGAAATTACTGTTCCTGCAGTTAAACCTTTAGATATTGTTGCTGAAAATATTCCCTTAGACATTGTTTATGAAGACGATGATGTGATTGTAGTAAATAAGCCTCAAGGGATGGTAGTGCACCCAGCTCCAGGACATCCAGATCATACATTAGTAAATGCACTTCTTTATCATACCCAAGATTTAGCTCAGTCTCCTGAAGGCTTTAGACCGGGTATCGTTCACCGAATTGATAAAGACACATCCGGTTTATTAATGATTGCTAAAAATGCTACAGCTCGTGAATCACTTGAACAGCAATTGGCTAATAAGACCAATAAAAGGATATATTGGGCAATTGTCCATGGCAATTTTAGTGAAGAGCAAGGAAGCATTGATGCACCAATTGGTCGTAACCCATATGATCGCAAAAAAATGGCAGTTGTAGAAAACGGTAAAAAAGCTATTACTCACTTTAAAGTTTTAAAGCAATTTAAAGGCTATAGTTTAATTGAGTGTCAGTTAGAAACCGGTCGAACTCATCAAATTAGAGTGCATCTCGATTATATTGGTCATGCTGTAGCAGGAGATCCTTTGTACGGTCCACGTAAAACTTTAAAGGGCAATGGTCAATTTTTACATGCAAAAATTTTAGGATTTAAACATCCTAAAACAGGTAAATGGTTGGAATTTAGTGTAGAACCACCTAAGATTTTCCAAAATATGTTAATACAATTAGAAAAAAGCAAGTGATATAATGAAGCGTTATTTGATTTTAGAAGATGGTAGCTCTTTTTCAGGTGAAGGAATAGGTGCCAGTATTATTTCAACCGGTGAACTTGCAATTCAAACAACCAATTTTGGCTATCAGGAAGCTTTAACTGATCCAACTAATGCTGGCAAGATTTTAGTTTTTACTTCTCCAATGATTGGTAATAATGGAATTAATGCTATTGATTATGAGAGTATTGATCCTACGGTTAAAGGAATAATCGCTAATGATATTGCATTAAATATTTCAGATAGTGAAAATTTTGAAGATCTTAGTTCTTTTTTAAAGGAAAAGAATATTCCAGCAATTTTTAATGTTGATACTCGGGCATTGGTTCATCGATTAATGGAAGAAGGAACCATAAAAGCATCAATTATGGATACTAACGATGAGCATGCCTTTGATCAGATTAAAGCATTAGTCTTACCTAAAAATAAATCTGCAATGGTTTCAACTAAAAATGCATATGCATCCCCAAATGTCGGTAAAACTGTTGCTGTTTTAGACTTAGGGTTAAAACACTCAATGCTTAGAGCTTTATCATTAAGAAAAGTTAATGCAACAGTTTTACCATATAATGCTAGTCCAGTAGATATAGAAAATTTACGACCAGAAGGAATTATTATTTCAAACGGACCAGGAAGACCGGAAGAATTAATAGATAAATTAGCCCCTGTATTAGATCATTTTTATGGAAAATATCCGATACTTGGAATAGGTTTAGGTTTTCTAATATTAAGTAGTTACTTAGATTTTGAGTTGGTAGATTTACCACAGGAATTTAATGGTATTAATTATCCTGTGATTGAACAAAATACTAATACTATTTGGCAGACATCAATGAACATTGATCAACTTGTTTTACCAGATAGTATACAGATGAATATGAATCGAGAGTATTTTGACCTTCATAGCGAATTGATGGCTGGTTTTTGGAATACTCAAGATAAGTTAATTGCTACTGCCTTTAACCCTGAAGGTGCACCTGGAACTCGTGATGCAGACGAAATTTTTGATTATTTTGTACAAATGATGGAGTAGATTATGCCATTAGAAAACGATTTAGATAAAGTATTAATTATCGGCTCAGGGCCTACTTTAATTGGTAGTGTAGCTGAAATGGATCTCATGGCAACTGAGGCAATTGATGCATTAACTGAAGAAGGAATACAGGTAGTTCTAGTAAATCCTAATCCAGCAACGATCTCTACTGATAAAAGACCAGATGTAACTGTTTATTTGGAACCAATGACACTAGATTTTCTAAAAAGAATTCTGCGTATGGAGGAACCAGATGCCATAATTACAGAATATGGTTCAACCAATGGATTAAAAGTAGCTCATAAATTATTACAAGATGGTATTTTAGAGCAGATGGGTATCCAATTGTTAACATTAAATTCACGTATGTTACAAATGGGGAATCAGCAAAAAAGAAATGAGCTATTAAAAAAATTGGGAATTGATACTGGTAAGTCTTGGGAGTTAAATCAAGGGATACCAGATAGTATAAATTCAAATGAACTAACTGAAAAAATCACATTTCCAGTTCTTGTTACTAAATATAATCGTTATGTTCATAATGAGCACCTACATTTTGATAACGCTCAAGATTTGATTGATTTTTTTAAAAAAGAAAAGCAGAATGATAACTTTAATTGGAAAAATTATCGATTAACTGAAGATCTTTCTAGTTGGGAAGAAGTTATCGTAGATGTGATTCGTGATAAAGATGGGAATACTGTTTTTATTAATTTTGCTGGATCAATTGAACCGGTAAAAATTAATTCAGGAGATTCAGCTGTCACAATGCCAGCTTTAACTTTGAATAATGATCATATTCAGGAATTACGTGAATCTGTTAAAAAGATTATTAATAATCTTAATTTAATAGGATTTTCTAGCTTTCATTTTGCAATAAAACATTATGGAACACAGATCAAATCAAAATTATTAACTATTCGTCCTCGTTTGACAAGAAGTGCTGTGTGGACACAACGAATTGGTTTATATGATGTGGGATATATAGTAAGTAAAGTAGCAATTGGCTATAGATTAAACGAAATAATAGATCCTTTATCCGGATTAAATGCGTCAATTGAACCTACACTTGATGCTATTGCAATAAAGATGCCATATTGGTCATTTGCAGAATCGGGATATAATCATTACCGATTAAGTAACAGAATGCAAGCCAGTGGTGAAGCAATGGGAGTGGGCCGAAACTTTGAAACAGCTTTTTTAAAGGGACTTCATGCAACCATTGATTTAGAGTTGGGCTGGAATGCATTTATTCAAGAAACACAAAAAAATAAAGATAAAATCTTAGAAGATCTTGCTAATCCGGACGAATTACATTTAGTTAAGTTATTGGCAGCTATAAAACAAGGAATTACTTTTGCTGAGTTACAAAAGGTTACTGGTCTACATCCTATTTACTATCAAAAGCTTTTACACATAATAAATATTGCGAATAGATTAATATCTGATAAAGATAATTTGTCATTTGATTTATTAGAAGAAGCAAAAGTATATGGCTTTTTTAATACTTTATTGGCCAAAATATTAAATAAATCAGTGGAAGATGTTCAAGAGATCATAGAACAATATAATTTAACTCCATCGTTTTTAAAGATTGATGGGTCAGCAGGAGTATATAAACCTAATGTTTGTGCATATTATAGTGCCTATAATGTACAAAATGAGGCTAATACTTTAGCAGCAGATAAAAAAATACTTATTTTAGGGATGCTACCATTACAAGTTTCTGTTACTAGTGAATTTGATTATATGATTGCACATGCAGCTAAAACTTTACATAATAATGGCTATGTAACAGTGCTGCTGTCAAATAATGATGAATCTGTTTCGTCTAGATATAAAGATATTGATCGTGTATACTTTGAATCAATTACCTTAGAAAATATTTTAACAGTTGCTAATAGAGAGAATATTAAAGATATTCTTTTGCAATTCTCAGGAAAAAAAGTTAGCGCATTAAGCAAACGACTTGAAGAGTGTGGATTGCATGTAATTGGCCAAGTACCAACTAATGATGTTCATGATAAGATCGATAATTTGTTGAAAGAAAACCTTGCAAACTTAGATCGTGTACCTGCTTTGAAAACTACGCAAGAAGATGATGTGTTTGAATTTGCCGATCAACATGGCTTTCCAATTTTAATTGGTGGAATGAATAAGGATAATAAGCAAAAATCAGCGGTAGTTTATGATATTCCAGCAATTGAAAAATATTTAACGGAAAATCAACTAGATCAAATAGCAGTCTCTCAATTTATAGAAGGAAATAAGTATGAAGTAACTGCTATTTCAGACGGTGAAAATGTTACTTTACCGGGAATTATAGAACACTTAGAACAAACTGGTTCTCATGCATCAGATTCTATTGCGGTAATTCAACCACAGAATCTAATGATTAAGCAACAAAATAGAATTGAAAAAGAATCAATAAAAATAATTAAACGGCTAAAAACTAGAGGTATTTTTAATTTACATTACTTATTTGTAAATGATGATTTGTATCTTTTACAAATTAAACCTTATGCAGGCCACAATGTAGCATTTTTATCTAAATCTTTGAATAAAGATATCACGGCATGTGCTACTGAAGTGTTAATAGGTAAAAATTTAATAGATATGGGGTATCCCGACGGCCTATGGCAAACTAGTAATTTTATTCATATCAAGATGCCGGTATTTTCATTTTTGAATTATACAAGCGGAAATACATTTGATTCTAATATGAAATCGTCCGGTTCGGTTATGGGTCGTGATACACAACTAGCTAAAGCATTATATAAGGGGTATGAAGCAAGTGACTTGCATATACCAAGCTATGGTACAATCTTTATTTCTGTTAGAGATGAAGATAAAGAAAAAGTTACTCAATTGGCTAGAAGATTTGACCGTTTAGGCTTTAAATTGGTAGCCACTGAAGGTACAGCAAATATTTTTGCAGAAGCCGGTATCACCACTGGTATAGTTGAAAAAGTACATAATAATCCTCGTAATTTACTTGAAAAAATTCGCCAACATAAGATAGTAATGGTGGTAAATATTACTAATCTGTCGGACGCTGCCAGTGAAGATGCATTGAGGATTAGAGATCAGGCACTGTATACACATATACCGGTATTTTCAAGTATTGAAACAGCAGAGTTAATTCTAGATGTATTAGAGTCATTAGCATTAACGACTCAACCAATTTAATATAAAAAAGAAGTTAAACTCGTTATGAGTTTAACTTCTTTTTGAAAGCATACCTTTTGAGGTATGTTTTTTTATTTATTGATTTTTTTAGCCATAATTTCGTCTTCTTTAGGTGTAACTTCGATTGAATTCTGTCCTGTGTAAATTACGAATCCTGGCTTAGCCCCATTAGGCTTCTTTACACGCTTATCTTGAACGTAGTCAACTTGAACGTGGGCAGAATTTTTGGCTTTAGAGAAAAATGCAGCAATCTCTGCAGCTTCTTTAATATCTTGATCGGTAGGTTGATCATCTCGCAAAATAACATGTGAACCAGGCATATTTTTAACGTGGAACCAATAATCTAATTTATTAGCTTTTTTTAGAGTAAGCCAGTCATTTTGGTAATTATTTTTACCCACTAAGACATGTTTTCCAGAAGAAAGCTGGAATTCATTTAGATTGCGTTCAGTAATTTTCTTCTTACGTCTATTTTTTTGTTGCTTTCTAATATAACCTTGATTAATCAATTCGTCAGTTATTTGATCAATATCTTGTGGATCAGCATTATCAATAGCTGTTTGGATAGAATCAAAATAGCGAAGATTTTCTTTAGCGATTTTAATTTGTTCGTTAACGTGTTTGATAGAATCACGTAATTTTTTATAGCGAGTGAAATATTTTTGTGCATTTCGAGCCGGAGATAAAGCTGGATCAAGTTTAATGCTTATAGGTTTATTATTTTCATAATAGTTAGGTAAGGAAACCTCAGTCATTCCTGGTTTTACTTGTCCTAAATTAGCATTTAATATTTCACCCTTGATACGATAGCCCTCAGAATTTTCTGCTAAGTTTAATTGCTTTTCTAATTTCTTAATCTTCTTACTTAGTTTGTTCTGTTCGTTTTTGACGACACGTTCAACCTGACTAGCACGTTGTTTAACCCAATCACGTGTTGCTTGGTATTCATAAAATTCATCTAAACCTTTATTTAAATCAGGATTAGAATTTTCTTTCTCTAAATCTAAATGATAGGGAAGATAACAGAAAATCTTACGTTTATTTCTTGGAGTTTTTAAAACGAAAGCTCTTGGATTATTAAACTGATCAAAGAAAGTCTTAAATGAAGAATAGCTAAAATCATCTTCAAGATAACCAGTTAATTCTTCACGATCGTCTCTGTCTAAACCATCCATTGATTTCACTAAATCTGGAATGCTTTTTTCATTGCTTAACTTTTTAAATTGATTTTCAGTTACTACTAAACCATTTATACCAGGTTTAAGAGGGGGAAGCTCATATTTTGCCTTAGGTAATAAAATACGAGCTCTATTTTCATCAGGATTTATTCGCTTCAATAGATCAATAATATGACCATTCTGTTGATCATAGAGAATTACATTACTATGTCGTCCCATTAATTCAACGGATAATACTAATTTTACTTGATCACCTAATTCGTTTCGATTACTGAAATGAAGGTTTATAATTCGGTTCACACCAATTTGTTCAATAGATTGTAAGACTGAACCTTCCAAATACTTTCTTAAAACCATAACAAAAATAGGTGCTTTGTCTGGATTAGCAATAGTCTGCTCAGTTAAATACATTCTAGGATATTGAGCGTTGGCTGAAATTAATAATTGATAATTCTTTCTATTTTTTCTAAAAGTTAATATTAGATCTTGTTCAAATGGTTGGTAAATTTTTGATAATCGACCATCTACTAATGTAGGGGTCAAATCTTGTAGTAAACTATGGATAAATAATCCGTCAAATGCCATGTATATCACCTCAAAATACGTTTAATATTATAACAATATTTTTGTATATTCTAAAATCAATTGTATTTTTTTACTTTAAATGCATCGTTGTTACTATTAATTTTTTAAATTTAGCAATCATTTCTTTATTTAATAGATAAAATATAGCAATCAACTTAATTATTGAATGCTATTATCAAATACCTTATTAAATGATAAAATACAAATATAGTTTAATCTACTTTTTGGAAAAGGAAACGTATATGGATGTATTATTTTTTAGCACGATTGCAGAGCAAATCAAAAAGGAAATAAATTACGAATGTGGCTTAAATATCTCACAAACTAGAATCCTTTTATTTTTTGATGAAACCAACAATGAGCCTTTAGCAATGGGGAAGTTGGCAGATGCCCTTAACATTTCACTTTCTACCTTAAGTCGACAACTCCAACAAAAAAAGACCCAATCTCTTATAAAAGTGATTCGTTCTGAAAAAGATTCGAGCAAAATTATTAATCTAAATTCAGATGGATTACAAAAAGCTCAAATTCTAAAGCAATCACTTAAACAGATTGAAAACTTGTTATTTATGTGTCTCGATCAAGATGCTAAATCAGTATTCATTAGACAATTGACAGAGATCGCACATAATTCTGCATCCCTTGGAAGATAGAATTATAGCATACAGCAAATGATTTTATGCTATAATTCTTCTATATATAAACTTGATAAATGGGAAGGATTAATAAATTGAAAATCGCATTAGTCACTGATAGTACTAGTGTCTTAACTGAACAAGAAGTAAAAGACAATAATATTAATGTAGTTCCAATCCCCGTTATTGTTGGAGATAAAGAATATTTGGAAGGCGTTAATATTACGTCTGAGCAACTTTTTGAAATGCAAAGACAAGGTGCTGCTTTTCCTAAAACTTCACAACCTAGCATGGGTCAAATGCTAGAACTATTTAATAAACTTCATGATGAAGGGTATGAAGCAATTATCGCTATTACCTTATCTAGCGGTATTTCTGGTTTCTACCAAAACTTGGTAAATATGGCACATAATAATCCAGAATATAATTTATATCCATATGATTCTAAGATGACAGTTAAACTACAAGGATATTTGGTACTAGCTGCAGCTAAGATGATCAAGAAGGGATTAGAACCAGAAGCAATTATTAACAATTTAGATAAAATTCGTGATACTATACAAGAACTTTTTGTAGTAGACGATCTAAAAAACCTTAGTCGTGGAGGACGATTAAGTAATGCTAGTGCTTTTATAGGTACTATGTTACAAATTAAACCAATTTTGACTTTCAATGATGAAGGTAAGATTGTTGCATTTGACAAGATTAGATCAATGAAACGAGCAGTATCTAAAGTTGAGAAGTTAGCACTTGAGAAGACGGCAGAATTACCATATAGGGATAAATTACGTCTATTCGTGTTCCATTCTAATGATCATAAGCAAGCTGAAGAAATAAAACAATTCATTAATGAAAACTTCCCAAATAAACCGGTTGATATAGCAGAATTTAGTCCAGTTATTGCTACACACTTGGGTGAAAAGTCTATTGCTATTGCATGGATGATAGATATAGATAAATTAGATTTTTCAAAATAAATACATAAAAAAAGAAGCTAGTACTATAGCTTCTTTTTTATGTATAAATATGGATTACTATTTACGATTTTCATTATGGCTATTTGAAATTTGGTTTAAGGCATCACGTTGTTTTCTTTGATCGACATGTGTATATAAGTCGGTAGCAGTAGTGCCTTTTTGTCCAAGTTGTTGTGCAACTAAAACTTGATCTTTTGTAACTTCATATAATTCTGAAGCAAGCGTATGTCTTAATTTATGTGGGGTTAAGGGATGCCCAAAAGAAGCGGAATATTTATTAACCATTTTTTCAATAGCATTCGCAGTTATTCTTCGAGTTTGATTATGCCATCTAGTGAGAAAAAATGCAGTCTGTTTTTGATCAGCCATATAACGATCAGTCCGGATATCTTTATATTGCTTAATATAGCTTAATGTCCATTCTGCAATTGGGACACTATCTTTTTGTCCACCTTTACGAGTAACATCTAAGACGGCTTCTTTTAGATTCAAATCTTGTAGATCGACGCCAGCACATTCAGATACACGAATACCGGTTCCTAATATTAATGCAATAATAGCCATATCTCTTTCTTTGTTTCTTTTGAATCCAGGTTTGGCATGCTTATTACATTTATTTTCATAATCATGATCTATAAATTCTAAAAACTTAAATTTTAGATCTCCTGTGTACATATGAGATTCGAGTACGTGAGCACGATAATTCAAAGTCTGAGTATCATTTAATGAGTTAATTTTAAGCATTACATTTCTGTCAAAGTAAGGCATCCCATTATTATTGTCGGCCGTAATAGTTAAAAACTTAAATAATGATCTTAAGGCATTAATTGATCTATTAATTGTTGTAGGTGAATTTAAACGACCTTGTTTATTCTTAGTGTGGCCTAGGTGATCAATATACAACATAATATCATTACGCCGTAAATTTTCTAATGTAGTCGTGGAAATATTTCGATTATCTGCAGCAGTAGATATTCCTTCTGCACGTAACCAATTAAAAAAACGGCGTATTTCTGTTAAATATTGATACGTAGTAGCTAATGAATGATGAGTGCCTAGGTTATATTGCTTAACATAATCTGGCATATTTTTCAGCTCGATATCGATTAATTCTAGGTATTTAGCTGTCTCCATATATGACTCCTTTTAGATATTATTTACATTTCCAGATTAATACAATCAAAAAATCACCTATCTTGTTAGATAGGTGATAAATGACCTAAATTAAATTTCTTAACGCCTCATATTAACAACAATATCTATAGTAATTATCATAAAATACAATTTATTAGGAAATAAAACCTAGAAAAATCATGTTACTATAACTGAGATACTAGCAACGCTTTATAGCATTTCAGTTATAGTAACTTTGATTGTCTATTTTCAATCCGGATAATCTACATAAAGCAGATTAATCAGCAAAGATAAATATATGCTGTTTGTATGGTACAACATTACCTTTCAACTTTTTATTTTAATCTGTTTTTTAGTAACGATCAAGATAAAAATAACAATTTATTGAAATTTAATAATATTGTATAAGATATTAGTATGTTTATCGTAATTTACTAATAAAAATTGTACAATAAATTAAGAATATATTATTACGAGGTACGTTTATGGAAGAAATTGATGTAAATTTTCAAGCAAAAAATCCTAGTGGAATTAAATTATTAAATCGTTTGTATGATGGACACTTAGTATTAAATGATATTGGTGTTCGTTTGGACGAACAATTAAGAAATGAAGAGGAATTAACAGTCCCTACTCAAGAAGATGTTAATAATTTAAGTGATACTTTTGGTAAAATGGTAGATACATTTACTGATATCACTGATGCCTATGGGGATGTTAATAATTTTGCTGATAATTTTGCAGGAGCAACTCAAAGTTTTGCTGAAGCTTTAATTACCGAGTTAGTAGATTTTAATAATGGGATTGCTGATATTGGTGATACTGAAGGTGGATTAGAAAATTACGATAATGATAAACTCAATGATTGGGTTAACCAATTAATGAATGATATTGTGGCTACTAATGAGGCCTTTAATACTTTAATTAAAGAATAAAATGAAAAAGGTTATGGTTATTGGCTCTCCGGGAGCCGGGAAAAGCACCTTTTCAAGAAGACTTCAAAAAAAGACTAATTTGCCAATTGTATATTTAGATCAATTATTTTGGAAATCTGATAAAACTACTGTATCACCAGAAGAATTTACTTCCCGATTAAAATCTAAAATGCAAACTGATACTTGGATAATGGATGGTAATTATAGTAAGTATATGTTTGATGAAAGACTCAGTGCATGTGATACTGTGTTCTTTTTAGATTATGATGTACATGCCTGTTTGAAAGGTGTTCGTCAAAGACGAGGAAAGAAACGCCCTGATATGCCATGGATTGAAAAACATGAAGATAAAGCTTTTATGGATTATATTAGAGTATTTCCCCAAAGGCAAAAGCCTAAAATTATGAATATGTTAGCTATGCATCCCGATGTGAAAGTTTATCATTTTAAAGATAGGGAAGAAGCTCTAGTTTTTTTAAATAAACTAAATTAAAAAGTGTCTCATGATTGGGACACTTTTTTGGTTATATTAATTTTTTAAACTGGCAATAGGATATATTGTATAGTCTGCACGATAAACAAATAATCTATGACCATCTATCACAAATTGCGTAGCATTTTTCATATCACTTTTATGAATAGAAACATTTCTACCGGTAAATACTGCAACAGGCATACCAAGCTGACTTCTAATCATTACTACCTTGGAATCACCACTCCAAGCATTTTTAAAATTTTGATACATTGTATTCAACAGTGGTATGGAATGATTTTGGTCATTAATATTGGTATGCTTATTATAAGTATCAATATAGTTTTTTATGCCTTCATATGCAATTAAGGTAGAACCTACATGAATCATTCTATTGTTACCATAATCTACATCGATAACACTAGAGCCTTCATTACCTTTGTCGTCTTTTTGGGACATCTTTTTATCAGTATGAATATCGACTGATTTAGCCTTAATTTGATCGATCTTTTGACCGTTAGAATCATAAGTTGATACTGTTAATGGTAACGCTCCAATTTTGGAACGCATTGATAATTCCCAATTAGCTATGTTACTACAAGAAGATAAGGTAATCATTACTGCACTAAGACTTAAAATTAGCGTTAATTTTTTTAGTAATTTCATAGTATTATTCTCCATTATTATTTAGTTCAATTAATTTTATCACGATATAAAAGCATATAAAAAGCGCTATTTAACGTAGCGCTTTTTATAATCTATTATTTAAAACTATTAGCTTTTACATAGGCATTTTTACCTACTCGATAATAAGATTCATTGTTAATTGAATGCTTGGGACCATAAGTTTTAACTGGTGAGCCTTGTTTGTATGTCTTCCATTCAGGGTTAATTGTGCCATCGTTTCTATAAACATCAGCATCTTGTTTAAAAGTACGTGCATTCCCTAAAACATTACTTGCCATAACATACTTATTTTCACCAATCCTAATTACAGACTTACCGTTTAATTTAGTTTTATTACCATAATATTTAATTGATGTGTATGCTTTATAACTTTCGCCCGTACGGTTACCACTAGAATCATAAACATATGACTTGTACATTACTGTACCAGTATGTTCAACATTTGAATTAGTAGGAGCTTGAGAAACGGCAGAGCCAGAGATGGAAAGTGGTAAGATGGTAATATTACCATCAGTTGACATACCTTTCCAATTATCGGTAAATTGCCAAATTGCTACACCATCCATGGATGGAAAATACTTAAAGTTAGGTTTATCAACCCTACCAGAAATAGCATAAGCTGCGACCCACAAAGAGTTAGGATACTTTTTAACAACGGATGGGGTATCGATATTATTTTGAAGGACTGATGAACTAGCATAAAGAAGAGGTTGGTAGCCAGCTGCCTTAATTTGATCCATGAAGGCGATAATTGCTTTAGCAGTTACTGTTTTACCATTGGTGATAATATTACCTTGTCCAGTTTCATAGTCACAAGCAAGATACGAGCCTTTAGGTAAACCTAATGCTTGTGCGGAAGAGATAGCATATTGTGCTTCTTTCTTGGCTGTGGATGCATTAGAACTAAATGTAGCGAAATGATACCCCATTGGCATCATATCATTGGCAATTGCTGATTTAATTTGGCTAGCTCCTTTAGGATTGCGATAGCTGGTACCTTCACTAACTTTTACGATAGCGAATTGTGAACCCGCTTTAGCGTGAGCGGTTAAATCTGCACTTTGGTAGCTAGCAACATCTATTCCTAATACTTTGGCAGCAACAGAGGTTGATGAAGCCTGAACTGTTTGACTAGTTGAGATTACGCGTGGCATAAGAGCTATTCCTGAGTTTAGTAGCATTGTTGTACATGCCAATTTGATAATAGTTTTCTTTTTAAACAAATTAATTCCTCCATAATTGGTGGAGAGAGTTAATAACTATATCTCTCACTTTATATAAAATCTATACTTTATAGAATACAGATATAATAAGAAAAAGACAATGCTGGAGATTAAATGTTAACGAAGTGTTAATGAGATAGAAACATTTGAAATATTATTGATACATAAGCTGTGTATTTCTTATAGAATTTCAAAATAAAAATCTATCTTTATTGTTAACAAGCAACGAAATTAGCATATAATATTTACAAATGGTTGATAAGCAACAAAAAGGAGAATGATAATAATGAGTAAACTATTAGTAATCAAAGCACATCCACATACTAGTAAGAGTTTGTCACTTATGGTAGGCAAGAAATTTATTGATATATATAAGTAAACACATCATAATGATGAGGTTATTATCCGTGATCTTTATGCAGGCGAAGGCGTTCCACCATTAAACGATGTGACAATGGAAGCTTGGCGCAAGCAAAATTTAATGAGCCAATGACCAATGAAGAAAAGAACCTTTTAAATCGTCATGCAGAATGGCTTGATGAGTTTATGAAGTGATGATAAGTACATCTTCATTAATCCAATGTACAATCACTTCTTACCAGCAGAATTAAAGCAATACTTGGATTTAACTGCTGTTGCACACAAGACCTTCAAGTATACAGAAAAGGGAGCCGTAGGTTTATTGAAAGGCAAAAAGGAAATGCATATTCAAGCTGCAGGTGGTTTGTATCATGGTGAGGGTATTAAACCAACTTTACCAGATTTAGGTAGTATATATTTAGACAATACTATGAAATTTTATGGTATTGATAACATAAATAGTGTTTATATTGAAGGAGTAGATGCTGATCCAACTAAACGTGACGATATTGTTAATGCTGCAATGAACGAAGCAGAGAAAAAGGCTAAAGAATTCTAAATTGGTAGTATATAATTGACTTAAGTTATTATGGAGAAAGTCAATATGAACAAAAATACTACTATAGATAATATCTACAAGACGATTGAAGATATTAAAGCAGAGAATGAAGGACGTCATGGATCTAAGGAGCAGCTCTGGATCGAAGAGCATTTATCAGATGAAAGTTTGCGTGACATTGTTCCTAGCCTGTCTATTATTGCCTTACATATATTGTCTAGCTTAGAAAGTGACGATAAAACAGGAATAGAATTGTCTGAACAGCTTCAAGTCACTCGCGGTGGAATTACTAGAGCAGCTAAAAAACTAATGCAGTATGATTTAATATCTTCTCTGCAAAAGCAAGGCGATCGTAAGAAGATATACTATCATCTTTTAGATTCAGGTAAAGAGATCGCGATTGTTCATGACAAGATGCATGAGCAGATTAATCAAAGAATATCGCAATACTTTATGGAAAAATACTCTGAGAATGAATTAACGATAGTAGATAAGTTCATTAAAGACGTTTACAACTTTGAACGTAATTTTTCCTAGTATGAGGGATGCATTATTCGAAAGTATTCATTAAATATTCTAACTGATGTTGAGTGATAGCCTGTAATTGAAGAAGACTTTCACGACGCCCATTTTCATTGCCGGCGAGTATATTTAAAAGTACTGATAAGCCTTATGCTTTTGAAAATGCAGGTTATTATCAAAAATTTAATATTAGATAGTAAAAGGGATGCCTACTAAAATTAATAGTAAGCATCCCTTCTTAATTTATTTTTTATTAAAAACAAGTAAGTAGAACATTGCAGTGGTAATTTCTGCAATGCCTTGTAATAGTATGGCAAGACTACCATTAAATCTCTGTACGATTATCCCACCCAAAAAAGATCCTATAGGAATCATACAGTTAATAATACTGCTGTTAATTGTCTCGATTCTACCAAGTATGTGTGGACTGAAGCTTTCTTGAATTATAACTTCAAAGTTAATATTCATGATACTAAGCCAAAAAGCATTACTTAATGCAAAGACAAGTATTAACCAGGGTATGCAGGTAGCAGCAAGGGCTTCTAGAACTACAGAAATTCCAGCTAAACCTAAACAGATGACAACCAGATGTTCCAATTTATATTTTAAGGTACTTACTTTGGTAATAGCTATGCTTCCTAATAAACCGCCAATGGAAGAGAAGAATTCCAATCCACCATAGCTAATTGCAGATTTGGTCAAATATTGACTGGCAAAATATGGCATCCCTATTGAAGCAATACCATAAAACAAATTAGTTACCGCAAGAGGGATGATTAAAAGCAAGATTTGACCCTCATCTTTTAGTACATGCCAGCCTTTAAGTAAATCTTGTAAATACTTACCGGTGAAGTAATCATTATTTTTTTCAGATAACATTAAATTTCTTGGTAGATATAACTTAGCATAAAAGCCAATAGCAATAGCAAAAACAAATGTACTAATGATCATTGCCGTATTTAATGAAAAGCAAGTTACTATTACTGTTGCTAATGCGTCAAGAAATAAATCTAAAATGCGATAGGTTAACTGAAATAAACCATTAACCTTAGTTAATTTATCTTTGTTGATTATAGCTGGCAAGATTTTTTCTTCAGCTGGATAAATTAATGTTGATCCAATAGTAGATAGTACATACGTTAGTAGCAACAGAACAAGTATTAATTGCTCTAAGTTTTTAAAATAAAACAAGATTGTAGCAATTATACTTAAAGCAACTTGACCTAATGTTACGTATTTAAGCAGATTTTTAATGTATATTCTATCAATCAATGGTCCAAATATGAACGCACACATGTCGATAGTTGAATCTGCAATGAAGACTAACGATAGGATCATTGGTGAATGAAAAACAGTCTTAAAGTACCACAAAATAGTTATGTAGAACAACGAGTCTGCGACATTAGTAGCTATGCGTCCAATTAACAGTAAATTTACATTATGATCTTTAATTTTAAACATTTTCCCGTTCCTTTAATAATACTGTGACAAAGCAAGTATTTCTGAAAGTCAGGGAAAAGTTATCTATTCAATTGTAGTTAACAAACCCCAAACTTTCAGAATTTGGGGTTGAGCTGTAAGTAGCGCTTAACGGTTAAAAGAAAGTAATTTAACCGTAAGCTTAAACCTAAGTTTTTATGAGTAAACACTTAGAATACATCTCCTATTTAAAAATTGACCATATTATAGCATGAGCTGCTCTTAGTATCAAACAATTGCATCTTAGTTAGAAAAAATGACCACATAGTAAAAATAGATTGTAAATTAAAAATAGGGGGGTAATATTAAAATATAAATAAAAATTTAAGTATTTTAAAAGGACTACTTGGAGGAAAAGCCTATGACAATAAGAGAGCTTTTTAAAAGTAATATACCGCGTTCAATCTTAATCATTACGCTTTACGTGTTATATGCATTTTCTGGTAGTTTTTCGCAGTACTTTCTTAAATATGCTTTAAACGGAATTACTGCAGGAAAACTAGATACATATATTTATTGGCAATTTATTCAAGCAGGACTAGAAATTATTACTGCCTTGCTTCTGCCAATTGCAACTGTGGTTTTTACCAGACAAACGCAAGATTATTTACATATGATTAGGAAAGACATTATGCACCATTACTATGGTGAAGGGGATGCTAAGCTTGCTGATATGCAGAATGAACTAACTGCCAATCTTAAGTTACTTACAACAAACTATGCAGCCACTTGGGTCACTATTTTAAGTGGTATCTTGGAAATTACCATTGCAATTGCTTTGTTGATAAGCATGAACTGGATTTTGATTGTAACTACAGCAATCTTAGCCGCTATTACTTTATCTTTACCTAAGATAATGGAGAAAAAGACCTCTATAACAATGGATAAGGTAAACCAAGAGCACAGTAAATTGCTGAATGCGATTGAACATTGGTTGGGTGGTCTCCAAGAATTACGTCGTTATACTGCTTATGGCAGATTAGCTAGACAAATGCAGAAAGTTAGTGGCAATTATGTTAAGGCAAATAAGCAAAACTATAAATACCGGGCAATTTCTGAAATTATCAATGGATTGGGTAATGCTTTATCACAAATAGGGATGTCAGTCGTGGCTGGTATATTATTCTTGATGCATATTATTTCATTTGGTGATTTTGCGGTTGCTAGCAGTTTTGCTTTTACTATTTTCTCAGGTATTTGGGATATCACCAATGCTTTAACCAAGGTGAAGTCAACTAAGGCATTACGTGAACAAACCGCTGAGTTACGTAAAGCCAAAGGTATTTCTAAGAAAACAGATGCCTATGGTGTTGCTGTATCTGGGTTAAAAGCCAAGTATAAAGAAGGAGAAGAGATTTCTTACCCTGACTTTACAATCAAGAAAGGGCAAAAAGTTCTATTGGTTGGTGACTCAGGTACAGGTAAATCTTCTTTGTTTAGGATGTTGCTAGGTAAGCTTAAGCCTGAAGCTGGGCAGATAACTTTCTTTGATCAGAACGGTCAAGCTATTTCTTTGGATAAAGCAAAAGTTGGATACTTACCTCAAGATCCAGTTGTCTTTCCTGCAAGTATTAAAGATAATATCGTGATGTTTAATGATAAACTGACAAACAAGATAGCTGAAGTTACTCAGTCAGTTCAATTACGGCCTGATTTAGCTAAAATGCCAGCGGGAATTGATACTGAAATAGATTTAAAGAAAGAGAATCTATCAGGTGGTCAAAGACAAAAGGTCGTACTAGCTAGAAGTGAAATTCATGAACAGCCATTTGTCTTAATGGACGAGGTAACTAGTGCTATTGACCAAACTACAACTGAAGAAATTATTGATAAACTCCTTCAAACAGACCAAACAATCTTATTAATTGCACATAACTTTACCCCAGAATTACAGGCAAAATTTGATCAGATAATTCAATTGAAGAGTAAGAAAGGAGCAGCAGAAAAATGAATTTAAAGCAATTTGTTTATATTCATCCCTTTAGATTTGCTTTATTTGTCTTAGGATCAATAGTAGTACCTGCTATGGCTATTTTTAGTACCTACTTGACTCAAACCTTAACAAATATCCTACTGGCAAGAAATTGGCATGATTTTATCTTGCTAGCTATTATATGCTTTTTCATCATGCTTATTTTGAACTTCCTAATACCAATAGTGCAAAATACTGATAATTATTTACAACAAGATCTAAATCAACAAGTTAGAGCTAAGATAGTTAAGCACTATTATGATGATCAAAAGCAACATTCTGTTGCAGATATGCAAAACCGATTAACTAATGATCTAACACTTATTAATGAAAATTACTTTGACAATTTATTCGGTGTGATTTATGGTACCGTCTTGATTATTAGTGTATTAATTTATTTGATTCTGTTAAGTTGGCAGTTATTAATCGTGATTTGCATATAAATTGATTGAAGAAGTTGATCAGTCAGCAAGTAGTGTTATGGTACCAAAAGAAAAGCAAGGCGTTGTACCTGCTTCAATTGAAACTCATAATCTTAAATTGCAGTTTCCAAATGGTGAGAGCTTAGCTTTCCCAGACTTGCAAATTAAGCAAGGTGAAAAGATTTTATTAACCGGTGATTCAGGTGCTGGTAAATCTACATTGTTTAAATTGATTCTGGGAGAATTGAAGCCTAGTGAAGGTAATGTAGTTTATAAAGATCAGAATGGTAATGAGATTACTCCTGATTTAAGTAAGATTGGTTATATACCACAAGATCCAGTAGTTTTCCCAGCCACAATTGAAGATAATATTACAATGTTTAACGATCAGCTTGATAGCAAAGTTAAAGCCGCGGTTAAAGAAGTTAATTTTGATACAGATATTGATAAATTCAAGGATGGTTTAAATGAAAAGTTAGATTTGGATAAGTTAAATATCTCAGGTGGTCAAAGACAGAAGATTGTTTTAGCTAAAGCTAAAGTGCATGACAGTGACATTATTCTGATTGATGAAGGTACTAGTGCCATTGATCAGAATGCTACAATGGATATATTGAAGAATTTGGTTAATAGTAAGGCAACGATTGTCTTTATCGCACACAACTTCAATGAAGGGATGCACAAGTTGTTTGATCGTGAAATTCATTTGGTAAAGGAATAGGAAATATAAGGAGAAGTATATTATGGAAAGCTACGGTCCATTAGTCCCTATCTGGGTACAAGCAATTATTATTGCTCTAGTAATATTTATTTTGGTTAGATACGGTCGCTTAATTTCTACAAAATGGACAGGAATTGCATGGGGTGTGATTTGTCTACTGTTTCTCTTAATAGTTGCTTTTAAAGTCGATTATATTTACAACATTGCTTCAAGCATAGTGGGTGTAGTTTCGGCAATGTTTTTCTACAAAATTATATCTACTAGATCTAAGATGCCTCAAGCAGCTGTCATTGCTATTTCGTTTGCCCTAGTGGTAATTTGGCTGGTTGTCTACATGTTTATTCTGGGCTGGATATTTAGTTAAGATATAAACCAATAAAGACACTTGTGTTATTACGCATAAGTGTCTTTAATTAATCTATAAGTAAAGAAAGTGCAGAAGAATGAGCGATGAAGAATTAAAGATAGACGATCAAGAGCAAATAATTCAAGGAGTTAAAATATCTGATTTGGTTTTGTATAAACAAGTTCGCTTTGTGGTGCAGAATAATCATCTATAGGGATGCACAGGAACTCGCTAAAAAAGAATTCGAAATCACCGCGCAAAGAGAGCTATTTCTTTTAAAGCGAGGAGTTAAAGTCAAAAATATCAGTGCATTTGCTAAAATAAATGAGTTTTTATTTACGCCATTATATGATTGAGCAGGCGAGTATCGACAAGGTAATTTCTATAAAGGCAATACAGTTTTTTGATTGCAATCACTTTAACTATGCTGAAGAAGATGTTGATCATGTATTAACTACACAAAGGAAAAAGAAGAAACTAGATGCTGAAGATTATGCTCAATTGATGGATTTACTAAATTATATGTACCCTTTTAGAGAAGGTAATGGGCGTAGTACACGCTTATTTTTACAGTGTTATGCAGCAAATCATGGTCAATGTATCGTTGTTTATCCTCTAACTAATAATGGCCTGATACAGGCATTAAATAATGCCGATGTGCATGAAATAACCAGTCTTATTAAAATTGAAGATATATAACTGGATTAGAAATTAGGCTTGAAACTTTGTTTGTAGGAGTTTTGAGCTCTTTTTATTGGCTACTTTCCTGCTCCCTAGTCATAGAGGAGGGGAGATTTAGTTAAATATAACGTCAAAACTAGCAAATTATGTGTTATAAAACTAAAATATATAGGCTATATCAACTAAAATACTGTGCTTTTTGCATTAAGAAGCATTTTATTTGGTGATCTTTAAATTTAAAGAATAAAAAATACCGGTTTGAGATCATTGCTATAAGTAATCAGCTAAATAGGTTAAGAATATAATAAAATTTTGGAGGATATAAGCCGATAAGTACAAATAGCAGGGAAGGAATATTAAACACACGAACAAATGTATGCTAAAAATGGATTGTAAGGTTATAAAAGTTAATTGAAAAGAAAATTTGGCTTGAATGTGTCAGATAAATAATTAGATATAAATAGTTTAAGCTAAAAAATATCTAGATACTAAAAAGCCGAAAATTCAATGATTTTCGAGAGAGGTTCATCTAGCTAGCATTAAAATAATAATTTTATAGAAAGCAACAATAAAAATATTCAGTAAAATTATGTGTTTTGCTGAGTTTGCTTGAATGATGGAATATCACTAAATTTCATTTGAGCCCTTAATATCAATAATAATTTAATCAGCAAATTCAGAGTTCTCTATTATGCAAGTTAGTTAATGCATAAGGTCTTCAAAATGTATGTTTAAAATCAGCCGTCAAGCATCAATTATTGCTTGCTAAAAAGCATATTGCCGTAGTATTTATAAAATGCTATTTTACAAATAAGTATCTGAATAAGTCCTAATTATTAGAATTTGATGGATTTATGGATCGACGATTTCAGATGCTTTTACATACAATTATTCATTACCAGAATTAGTTACTTTAACTAAATATAAAATCAAAATAGAGTTAGCCTAAATTGATTAGTAGTTGTTGATCAAAATAAATGGACTTGATCATAGAATTGCGATCTCAGCATTTAATTTTTAAACTAAAAGACAATAAAGATAATATGGAAGTACAACTAGCTAAAGTTAAACAACCGAAATAGAATAAGTTAAGAATGTAAATCTTTAAACTAAAAACATAATTAATCAAAATAATAAAAGCTCAAAATCTGCGGGCTAATTTTAAAGGTATTTCATCTATTGTTGATTTTTATCATTTTACTTTACATAATACAAATTATGCGCAGATGTATTTAGAAATAATTTGTTAACCTTTACCTATTCTCTTTTTCTTAATTTAGAAAAAATAAAATCCTAGAATTTAAATAATAGTTCTAGGATTAATATGAATTTATTTAAGCATCATTTTTTCCGGATAAGTCTAACTTTTTATGTTTTCTTATTGCAATAATATAAATACAATTAATTATTGCTAAAAATATGACTGCAATCCAAATAGTTTTTAATACCCAAATTTTTTGTAGCAATGCTGATACAATTGCTCCGAGTCCAAATGAAATAACTAGCATCATATAGTTTACTGCAGCAGTATATTTACTTTTATCTTCCCCAAAGAAAAATGCACTCCATGCAACTACAGATTTTTTTAAATTACCAGTTGTAAAAACATTATTGTATCCCATTCCTTCAATTTTACTAAAAGATGCATTTTGAACTGCTAAACCAAAAGCAATTGCTGGAACAATATAATAATTGGGTACACTTTTGGGCAAAAAACCAACTACAATGCAAATTACTAAAATGGGAAATAAACAGAATACTCGCCAATAATGACTTTTTACATATTTATGAAATAAGCCTACTAATAGTAATCCTAAAGAAAAAGCAATAAATGTACTAGCTCTATTAATCATGCCGGGTATATTATGATCTGCTAATGCCGAACTAAAGAATATAACATTTCCTGTTTGTCCAGCAGACAGTGTGTGCCCCCTTTGAATATATGTGTAAGCATCAATGAAGCCTCCACAAAAAGTTAAAGCACAGGCTAACTGACGTGATTCTGAAGGCCGATTGCTATTAATAATGTCTTTTAAACTCATTTCAATCCCCAATCTTTATAAAATATACAATCAAATTTATTATAAACTTTATAAAAAAATATAGTTAATTTTATTTTTATAAAGTTTTAGTATCATTTTTTGATAAATAGTCAAATTATTTAATTTTTTGAGGTAGAATTGCATACAAGACTGGTAAATCACACTTCATAAGTATATAAAATAAAATAATATTAATATTTAATATAATGGCAAGTTTATAATATTAAAATAGTTTATTCATTTTACCTAAAATGTTTTATAGTCTATAATTATAAGAATATAAGTACTTTGAAAGGATCGAATGCTTTGTGAATATTAATTTAGGAGAAGAGATTTCTCGTAGAAGACGTGAACAAAACTTACGCAAGAAGATCTAGCTGAATTAAGTGATTTATCTGTGAACTTTATTTCACGTTTGGAAAGGACTAAGGATCAAAATATTAGTATTCAGAAGCTTGATTCAATTGCACGTGCTTTGAATACTACTACTCCTGATATTGTTAATAACGCTTATCGAGTTAAAAAGATTAGATCTGAAAATCCTACTAATAATACGCCAATTTTTGTTCAAAAAGTTACAAATGAATTACGCAAGTTACCTACTGTTAAGGCTGAACGGATTTGTAAGTCCTTAATTGTTCTTTTAAAAGAAATGGATTCAAAATAAAATAGCTGTTGATTAAGAAGTCAACAGCTATTTTTTATACTTTAATCATTAAAAATAGATTTATTAATCTTTATACTATCGATTTTAATGTCTTCAAGCGGCTTATCTAATTTATTTTTCTTAGCTTTAGCAATTTTATCAACGATATCCATGCCAGAAATTACTTGACCGAAAACTGTGTGACGTCCATCAAGCCATGGAGTTCCACCCTGTTTATATGCGTTAATTATTTCTTTAGGATAACCAGCTGGTTCCATTTGTTTAATATAGCGCTTAGGCATATTTTTATTTTGAACAATAAAAAATTGACTTCCATTAGTGTTAGGACCAGAATTTGCCATGGATAATGCTCCACGTAAGTTGAACAATTCGCGTGAAAATTCATCTTCAAAAGGATGATTCCAGATACTTGTACCACCTGTTCCATCGCCCTGGGGATCGCCACCTTGAATCATAAAATCACTAATTACACGATGAAATGTTGTTCCATCATAGTATCCCTTTTGTGCTAAACGAACAAAATTTTCGACAGTCATAGGTGCTTGTTCAGGAAATAATTGAATCTCAATGTCACCATAGCTAGTTTTTAGGATCGCCTTAGGCCCATCTACTTTATCTAAATTTAATTGTGGGTAATTCATTAATAATCTCTTTTCTAAATATATAATTAACCTTTTAATTTTAACATAAAGTGTATATTGTTTATTTCAATTAATATTAGGAGAAAACAAAAATAAGAAGTAGTTTAATTACACTACTTCTTATTCGCTGATTATAATTAAGCATTAAAAGCATCAGTAAGTGGTGGAACAACTTGCTTCTTACGTGATACCACTCCTGGTAACTTAACTTCTGAATCATCAAGTTTCTTATCAAATGCTTTTTCAAAGAATGACTTAGTTTCATCTGAACCTACAACTAGAGCTTCAGAATCTGAGTCAAGGATATTAGTAATTAAAAGCATAAACATGTCATAATCATTGTCATTTGATGCTTTCTCCATGGCTTTTAAGAATGCATCTTTACGTTCTAATGCTTCTGGCAAATCAACAACATTAATTTGTGCAACACGGACGTTATGACCATTTAATTCGAAGCTCTTAGCATCTAAGTCAATTAATTCTTCTTCTGATTTATCATTAATGTTAGTACCAGCTTTAAGCATTGCTAAACCGTAATCCTTGTAATCTACGCCTGCAATTTTTGCTAAAGCTTCAACCGCTTCTTTATCATCATCAGTAGTTGTTGGTGACTTAAGAAGCAAGGTATCTGAAATAATAGCTGAAAGCATTATACCAGCAATTTTTTCAGGAATTTCAATATCATTTTCATTAAACATTTTCCAAACAATAGTTGAGGTACAACCCACAGGTTCTGCACGATAGTACAAAGGATCTGCAGTATTAAAGTTCATAATTCTGTGGTGATCCACAACATGAGTAACCTTAACTTTATCAATGTCTGATACGCTTTGTTGTGGTTCATTGTGGTCAACTAACATTACTGAATCAACTTCTGGTGCAGCTTCTTTAATAACACGTGGTGCTTCAAAACCAAATTTTTTAAGAGCATATGCAGTTTCGTCATTAGGTTCACCTAGTGCAACAGCTTCAGTATTGTACCCTAATTTGTTTTGTAAGTATGAAAATGCAATAGCAGTACCAATGGCATCAGTATCTGGATTTTGGTGTCCGAAAACAAATTCTTTTTCCATTAAATAAATTGCCCCTTTTTCTAATTTTCTTTTTGTTTTACTTCTTCTAATAGTCTACTAGAATTAACGTATTTATCCAAGAATTTTTCCCATTCTTTTAGTAGATTTTGCATTCTAGGAATCTCTAATTTTCCTTTTCTGTAGACGTATGAAATGTGGAATTCATGTTCTTCGTCTAAGTAAACTGGTGTTAAATCTATAGCATTATGATGTGCATCATAATATGATTCGGTAACAAATGTATCATAATCTGTTTCTTCAGACATTTTAATAAGCTCTTCAGTAGAAGCAATTTTAATTGGAATATTTGGCTTGTGTTTCTTTCCAAAATATTCATACATTAATGGTGTTAAGTAGAAATCATCAGGATAAGATACCCATTTTCTATTTAAAAAACGAGATACGGGGTAACTTTTACCAGCTTCAACAGTTGTTTTATGTGTCAATACAACTAGACGATCATCATAAATAGTTTGATGATTATATTGATGACGTAAGTTAGTCTCCTCTTTTTTAGTGTTATCAGGCAAATACATAAGCGCCATGTCAATCATATTAGTATCTAATCTACGCCATAACTCCTTACGATCATAACAATCAACGGTAAAAGTTACATCAGGATATTTTTGATTAAAGTAGCGCAAAAAACGGTAAAATATATCTACTTGTAATGTATTTAAGATACCAATAGATATGTGCCCTTTATCAGCTTGGGTATATTCTTGGATATCACTTACAACTCCATTAATAGTATTAAGTAATTCAACTGCAGCAGATTCCATTTCTTTTCCTGCTTCAGTTAAATACAGTTTCTTTCCCATTTGGCCAAATAATGGAGCACCAATAGCATGTTCTAATTTTTTAACTTGTTGGGTTAGTGCAGGTTGAGTTATACCCAAAATTTGAGCAGCTTGAGTATAATTCATAGTATCAATTAATTGTAAAAAATAACGCAAGGATTTGGCTGAAAGTATAGTATCAGTTTTAGGCATAATGATTATCTTCTTTCTTTTTATAATTAGCCGTGTCCCATAACATAATAATTATCTATCCAAAAATAAATAGTGTCAAAACATACGTCTTGACACTACCTTTATTTTTATTAAATATAAAAATACTTATAAAATATTAATTACTAATTGGTCGACTCATTTCTATTCTTATAGGAACACCATCAGTAGTTGTATCTACTACAAATGAACCATTTGAATAACGATCACCCATAGGATGTTCATTTGTTTTAATTTCAATATGACGATCACTTGAAGTAGTAATATCTAATATATGATTTTGGGCATATGGCATTATTGCCACAATTCTATGTGGCTTAGTTTTTAACTCACGTAAAACTAGAACACCACGTTTAGCTCTGGAAACTTTATTAACTAAATTGAGATCGAATTGTTTATATGCACCACGTTGTGTGATTAATCCGACCTTAATTAAGTCGACATATTTATTATCTACTAATACATAACCTACAATGTAATCATCATCTTTTAAGTTGACTGATTTAACACCAGCAGCTTTAGCTCCAGAAGATGGCACCTCATTAATATTATATCTAACTGCATATGCACGATTGGTAAATAAAGTTATTTCTTTATCAGCATTTGGAGCAATTAGATCTACACCAACTAGTAAACTGTTGTTTGATTTTAAATTTATAGCACTCATTGCACGAGATCTATAAGTTCTAGTTGGTTGTAAGTTAGCTAACTCTAATTGTTTAATATAGCCATCATTGGTTGCAAGTAAGAAATTAGAGTTAGTATTTAAATCATCAAATGCAAACACACGAATAATTTTCTCATCACTGCTCAAGCCAATTTCTTGGGAAAGATGTTGTCCTGTTTCTTTCCATTTAGTTTCAACTAACTCATGAACTGGTCTATAAATCACATTTCCTCGATTAGTAAACAGATACAAATTAGTTAATGTAGACAAAGTGTTTTCATAAATTACCTTGTCACCATCAGGTAACCCATTATCGGCATCATCAGTTGATTGATATGATCTAATTGATGAGCGCTTCAAATAACCATCTCGACTGATTAATACACGTACTTTTTCATCTGCTACTAATGCTTTTTCATCAATTTCAACTTTAGCACTTTGTTCTGAAATTTGTGTGCGGCGAGGATTATCAAATTCTTTTTTAACTGTAGATAGTTCCTTGATAATCTCTTTTTCAAGAGTCTTACGATCGGATAAAAGTTTGCGATACTTTTCTGCTAATTTATTTAATTTGGTTTGTTCAGCAATTAATGCATCAACATCAGTGTTAGTTAATCTGTAAAGTTGTAAAGAAACAATAGCTTCTGCTTGATTTTCTGTAAAGTCATAGCTAGCAATCAAATTCTTTTTAGCATCAGATTTGTTTTTAGAAGCACGAATAGTTTTAATTACTTTATCCAAAATATCCATAGCATGAATTAAGCCTTGAATAATTTCTAATCTAGCTTCAGCCTTATTCAGGTCAAACTTAGTTCGCTTAGTTACAACTGCTTCTTCATGTTCCAAGTAAGATGCTAATATCCGCTTCAAACCAACTTGAACCGGTGTCATATGGTCTATAGCAACCATATTGAAGTTATAAGATACTTGAAGATCAGTATTTTTAAATAAATAATTTAGAATATTTTGAGAATCGGCATCTTTTTTAAGTTCAATTACAATTGATAAGCCATGTCGGTCAGTTTCATCACGGACTTCAGCAATACCATCAATTTCTTTATTTAAACGAATTTCATCAATCTTTTTAACTAAAAGAGATTTATTTACTTCAAATGGTATTTCTGTAACAACAATTTCTTGTCTATGACCACGAATGTCTTGAATATTAGTTTTGGCACGTACTTGAATACGGCCACGACCAGTTTTATAGGCTTCTTTAATTCCTTTGGTTCCCATAATAATGGCGCCAGTTGGAAAATCAGGACCTTTAACATAATTCATTAAGTCTTCAAGTGAAGCATTAGGATGCTTTAATAAGTAAATTGTAGCATCAATAACTTCACCTAAATTATGAGGTGGAATTTCTGTAGCATATCCAGAAGAAATTCCTGTTGACCCATTAACTAATAAATTAGGAAAACGAGCCGGTAAAACGGTAGGTTCATACTCCGTATCATCGAAATTTAATACCATATTGACAGTATCTTTATCGATATCTTGTAAAAGCATATTAGAAATTTTGCTTAAACGAGATTCCGTATAACGCATAGCTGCCGGACCATCACCGTCCATTGAGCCATTATTACCGTGCATTTCAACTAAGGGCTCACGCATTTTCCAGTCTTGCGATAAGTGGACTAGTGCTCCATAAATAGAACTATCACCGTGTGGGTGATAGTTACCCATAATGTTACCTACGGCCTTAGCTGCTTTTTTAAATGGTTTGTCATAAGTATTTCCATCTTGATACATCGCATAAAGAATACGACGTTGAACAGGTTTTAATCCATCACGGATATCAGGTAATGCACGTTCTTGAATAATATATTTTGAATATCGTCCAAAACGTTCACCCATAACTTGCTCAAGTGGCATTTCACGAATACGTTCTATTATTGCCATTAAATTAAAACCCTTCTTTTATTATTTATTATTCATCTTCGGATTCTAGAATGGAGCTATCTTCGCCCATTCTAAATTTAACATTTTCTTCGATCCATTTTCTTCTTGCAGCAACCTTGTCACCCATTAAAGTAGTAACACGACGTTCCGCAAGAGCTGCATCATCAATTTTTACTCTGATTAACATTCTAGATTCAGGATTCATCGTAGTTTGCCAAAGTTGTTCAGCGTTCATTTCACCCAAACCTTTGAATCTTTGAAGAGAATATCCTCGGCCCATCTTCTTTTCGTCTTCCGCCAGTTCTTCATCTGTCCAAGCATATTGAATTTCAACATTTTTTCCGCGCCCTTTTTGTAGACGATAAAGTGGAGGTAAAGCAATGTACACTTTGCCTTGTTCAATCATTGGACGCATGTAGCGATAGAAGAAAGTTAAAAGCAAGATTTGAATATGTGCACCATCATCATCTGCATCAGTCATAATAATAACTTTATCGTAGTTAGAATCATCAACATTAAATTCTGTTCCTACGCCAGCACCAATGGTATAAATCATAGTATTAATTTCTTCATTCTTGAAGATGTCTTGCAATTTAGCTTTTTGTGTATTAAGGACTTTGCCTCGAAGTGGCAGGATAGCTTGGAAGCGTCTATCACGTCCTTGCTTAGCAGATCCACCAGCTGAATCACCTTCGACTAAGAATAATTCATTTTTCTTAGGGTTACGGGATTGTGCAGGGGTTAGTTTACCTGAAAGGACTTCTTTTTTCCGTCTCTTTTTACCATTTCTACTTTCGTCTCTAGCTTTTTTAGCTGCTTCACGTGCATCCCTTGCTCTTTGAGCCTTCTTAACCAGTTCCTGGGCTAATTCACCATTTTCCATTAAGTAATATGACATCTTTTCATACACTAATGAATCTACTGCAGAACGTGCTTGAGGAGTACCTAATTTTCCTTTTGTTTGTCCTTCAAATTCAAGTAATTCTTCAGGAATTTTAATTGATAAAACAGCACTTAACCCTTCGCGATAGTCTGAACCATCAATGTTTTTATCTTTTTTTCCAAGAAGACCTTGTTTTTTAGCATAATCATTAAAGGCACGAGTAAAGCCACTGCGAGCACCTGATTCATGTGTACCACCATCACCAGTACGTACATTGTTTACAAATGATACTAAATTCTCAGAATATCCATCACTATATTGACCAGAAAATTCAATTTCCATTCCGTCTTGTTTTCCTTCAAAATAGAAAACATTACTAATGGTTCCTTTGCCTTCATTAAGATATGATACAAATGATTTTATTCCGTCGTCGTATTGGAAAACATCATGATGTTCAGGAGTACGTTCATCCGTTAATACAAACTTAACGCCCTTAAGCAAAAAGGCAGATTCACGAATTCGCTCTTGAATTGTTTCGTACTTATACTTAGTTGTAGAAAAAACTGTATCATCGGGTTTAAAAGTAATAGTTGTACCAGTTGGATCACTTGTTTTTCCTAGACATTTAAGTGTACCTACTGGATGCCCACCATTTTGGAATTCTTCTTCATATGCTTTCCCATCACGTACTACACGTACTTTCATATAACTGGATAAAGCATTAACTACAGATGAACCTACCCCGTGTAAACCACCTGAAGTTTTGTAATTTTGTTCAGTAAATTTACCTCCGGCATGAAGTACAGTCAGAATAACTTCTATAGTGGGTTTTCCTGATTTGTGCATACCTGTTGGCATACCGCGCCCGAAGTCTCTTATAGTTATACTATTGTCTTTATGGATTGTTACATCAATTTCTTTACCAAAACCGGCCATAGCTTCATCGACTGAATTATCGACGATTTCATAAACCAGTTGATTAAGACCATGTATATCGGTTGATCCGATATACATACCAGGTCTTTTACGGACTGCTTCTAGTCCATGTAAAATTTGAATTGAAGAATCATCATAAGTATTAGCTTTTGCCACTAAAATTCCTCCACTTGTTCATTTATTCAACAACTACCGTATATTTAAAAGATAATCTTTGCTAAAATAGCGATAGATTAATAGGAGTTGTTAAATATGTTTGCTTTAAAATTTGCATCGTTGTTTATTTTAGCATACTTGCTAGGATCATTTCCGGCTGGTGTGGTAGTAGGAAAGATCTTTTTTTATAAAGATATTAGAAAATATGGGTCAGGCAACATCGGAACAACTAATACATTTAGAGTATTAGGTCCAGTTGCTGGAATCATAGTTTTTTTAATTGATTTTTTCAAAGGTACGCTGGCAACTTTAATACCAGTTATCTTTAATCTAGGACCACATTATCTTTGCTTGATCTTTGGATTAGTTGCTATTTTAGGCCATGCTTTTCCTATCTTTTTAAAATTTAAAGGTGGCAAAGCTGTAGCAACATCGGCAGGATTTTTGCTTGGATATAATGTACACTTCTTTTTGATTTGTGCAGTAATCTTTATCCCTATTTTATTTATCACAAGTATGGTTTCATTAACCAGTTTGATTTCAGTAGTTTTAATTTTTATTGCTTCTTTTTTCTTCCATGATATTGCCTTAAGCATTATCAGTGGATTGCTTGTAATCTTAATTTACTGGAGCCATAGAAGTAATATAGCTAGAATTGAAAAACATCAAGAAAATATGGTGCCCTTCGGTGTAGTATATTGGCTAAAAAATAAACATACTAAATCAAAGTAATATTTAAAAACAACAAGTATCAGTTACTTGTTGTTTTTTTGTTACTTAAATTATTATACATACGCAAACAAAAGTTCGCAAGAAAGAATAATGCTTCTTAAGTAACATTTTAATTAACAAATTATCAAATCATTTTATAATAAGTATGTGAAGTATCTTATTATCATATTATCTTATAAATCTATTATATAAATGTAAATGCAATACAAATAATATAGATAGGAGTAATAAAGATGACCCAGCAATTTGAAAAATTAACTGCTGAAGATTTGGATTGCTGCAGAAAATTGTTTTTTGGCATAACCAGAAAATTTCAGCAATTTAGTTATAGTAATTTTTATATTTTTAATGTAAGAAAAACTATTAAGATTTTAGAGATCTATTATAATTGGTTATTGTCACAAAAAAGTGAAAACTTTAATAAGCTGTATTACAAGTTTTGGACTGAGTCTGATATGGACATTACTGAAGTTTCCTTACTTCTTTTACCAATAGTACATAATAAAGAGAAAGAGATTCAAAGGGTTGCTAATTTACTTATTCAATTGAATAATACAAATGAATCACATATTTTTAATGATATTAGAACTAATGCATCAGGGTTACCGGTTAAAAACACAATTTACCCTGCTACACGTACTAGTTTAGAAAAAGTATATTCTATTAGTAAATATGAAAATAATATTGAATATAGTTCAAGTATTAAAAAATTTTTGACTTTATATTCTGATTCAAAATTTGATCCAAAGGATTTAATAATTTTCTTTGATGATACTTTAAATACAGATACAAGTGTAAACTAAAATATTTAAAAATAAAAGATACAATATACTATCATATTTTGGTAAAATGTCTTAGAAAGTGATGAATATATCTAAAATTTTTATGTTTTGGGGAGAATGTTAGTGAATAAACACTAATATAAAAAAGTTGAGTTGAGAGTTTAAGATATAGAGATATTAGGTGATATAAAAAGAGGCGATAATCATGTCGCCTCTTTTTATATTTTAGATTCTTAATTTAAAAGAATAATTTACTCATAATAATCATGAAAATCAATAAACAAGTAGAACTAATTGCGGCAGCACCAAATACAGCTCCTCCTCGCTTAAAGATAACTTTGAAGTTTACAGAAATGCCCAATGCGGCCATAGCCATTCCTAAAAAGATGTAGGCTACTTGTACTAAAGCATCTAATAAACTAGTAGAGAATGGTAAGTAAGTACCTAAAACACTGGTTAAAATAAATCCTCCTAAGAACCAAGGAATTGGCAATTTGCCAGTCTTTGTAGTACTGTCAATTGTACTTACCTTAGCTGTGCGGCGTTGGTATAAATAGCCGATAATTAATGCCACAGGTGCTAAAAGAATTACACGAGATAGTTTCATGATTAATGCACTATCTAAACTGATATTACCAAATGCACCACCTGAAGCAACCGCATGAGCAATTTCGTGCAAAGAACCACCGGCAACAATGCCGAATTGAGAATCAGTTAAACCAAGAACTGGCTTAAGTCCAATTTCTAATAAAGTAAAAACTGTACCCATCACACAGACAACCGCTACTGCTAAAACTTCATTCTCTCTTTTTCTCTCTTCACTAGCAGCTGTAATTTGAGGAGAAACCCCCATTACGGCTGCTGCACCGCAGACACCACATCCACATGCTGATAAAAATGCCAATTCATCTTCTGCACCAAATTTGCGACTAAGCCAGTAAGTTAATGTAATAGTCCCTGCAACAGCAAGAGCGGCAACTAAAATGGTTTTGACTCCTGCAGCAGCTAGTTTTTCTAAATCAAGTCTAAATCCTAGTAAGATAATTCCTAATCTTAAGAATTTATTTGAAATAAAACTCATACCACTTGAAGCTTCTTTACGCATCTTCTCTGGTGCTAATTGCATGAGAATACCTAACAGAAGTGCTAATACCAATGCCCCAATTATGTTAGCATATGGCAATTTTGCTAAATAAATTCCAGCAATAGAACACATTAAGGTCATAGCAACAGCTAATCTAAATGATTTAGTTTTGACAATCTCCAATAATAAAACCTCCAAATGTAAAAAGTTGCTTTACAAAGTCCCCGAACTTTGTTTGATTACATTGCTCATAATATCACAATATTTGCGTATTAGTGACATTGTGTCTCTTTCTTTAACATTTCTTAAAAAATACTATAATTAAGTTAGTTAGAGATAATATAAGAATTTTTATATGGACATGAGTAATAGATATGAAAAAAATAACTTTAAATCAACTTTACGACAATATACATGATCACATGGATCCCACTGGTTAGTGGATTGGGAAATTATTTGGTCAAATAATTTTAATTCAAAATACTAATTGAAAAAATGTAGATAAAGCTCTTCATTCTCTTTATCCAAGTACTGATTATTACCTAAAAATATTTTAAATATAAAAGTGAAAAGATGAGCAAACTAATTACTCCTGCTGGTTTTTATACTGAAAAAACGCAAACTATTAAAAATGTAGCTACTTATTTTAAAGATGATTTTGCTTATAATTTAGAATTAGCCCAAGAACAAGATAAACAAAAATCACGTAAAGAAATTCCATCTATTCATGGTATTGGATTTGAAACGGCTGATATGTATGGACTGCGTAGTGGATACTTATTCTTATCGTTTGTTTAATTGCTTAGGTTGGAAAAATATAAGCTACCACACCAGTTTGACGAATCTTTCTCAACTAAATATGAATTAGTTTATTCCTGCTTCTTATAAATTGATCGCATAGGTTGATTAAACAGCAATTTTATAAGATTATCTTTCAATTTGATCATATGCTTGGTATATTTTTATTTATACAAACAAACGTTTCTAATTAGAGTTAAAAGTATTTAATACCAAGATAGAGTTAAAAAGGAGAAAGATAATACTATGACAACGATTGCTGTGATTGGTGTGGGACACATGGGTAGTGCAATTATTAAAGGTCTTAAGAATAATCCTGAAAATTATATTATTGCTGAAAATCCAGTTAATCCAAGGGTGTCAAAGTTAGCTGAAAAATTAGATTTCGAGTTAGTTAATACCTTATCTGACTTAATTGCTAATATTCCTGTCGCAGTTAATACCGGAACTATTGGTCTATTTATGCCTGAAAAAATTAATCAAAGCAAACGTCAAATAATTATAGATTTTTTAGATCAATGTGGGAACGATTAGCGGTTATGGTCCTGCTTTTGTAGATATCTTTCTTGATGCACTTGGGGATGCAGGTGTACTTAATGGATTGTCACGGGATCAGGCTAACACTTTAGCAGCAAATATGGTAAAAGGTTCAGCTAATTTAGCTTATGAGACTAAAATTGCACCAGCGATTTTACGAGATCAAGTCTGCTCACCTGGTGGTACTACAATTCAAGGAGTAGCTAGTTTAGAAAAGCATGGTTTTAGATATACAATTATTTATCCCACAAGAATTTGATTAATATTTTATCTACTTGAGAATTATTGTGTAACCTAGAATGCTGAGCATTCCTACCTTTAATTTCAACAACACGATGATATTTGGCTCGATTAGCTACCAAATATTTCAGAGATAAAGAAGATATGTTATCTACAGCTTTCTTAGCTGCCTCTACCATATGTTTCTCAGCATGATAAGATGAACCACCATGAAAAAATAAAGTTGGTATTGACGTAATTAACGTTTTTTTAGTTGTTTTTATATTGAAGGTAGGTATCGAATTAATACACACATTTAAAAATAGTGCAATTATAAGAGCTGCTATTAAAAAAACATTTTTTCTCATATCATCATTAACCTTACATTTTAAAAATCAAAGTAAATAAAAACTATCGAATAAGATTTTTCGATAGTTTTTATTTTTAAAATTTAATTTCGTTATGTCTTAATTCATTCAAAAATTCCTGATGCATTTTTTCTTTTTTCTTCATAGCTGGGCTTCTATCAATAAAGAAGTATAATACAGCACCAATTGCTGCAACTACCACTCCTACTAACAAAGTTAACGGAGTAAAATTAGTTACCATATAGCATGAAACGATTAATGCAATAGTTGGAATAGTATATTTTCCCGGTAATGAAAATCCATGATTAGGAAATTCATTACTGTGCTTAAATTTAATTACAGCTAAAATAGATGGTACGTATTGAATAAATGAAGCCAGAACAGTACATGATACTAAAAAAAGATATGATTGAGTTACAAATATCCCTGTTAAAACAGCGGTCATTATAATTCCTACCCATGGAGCATCATGTTTATTCTTTTTGCCTACCCATGCTGGTAAAAGCTTATGTTCATTTGAAAGTGAAGCTATTAAAGATGGTGCATTAAATGATGCAGAAAATGCAACACCAAATATAGAGATAAGCATACCAACAATAATAAATGAATATCCCCATTTACCAACACCATGCTCTAATGCGCTAGCCAAAGGTGTAGAGTATGTACCTAATTTATCACCAACAAGACCAATAGCTACAATCATCATTAGACAATCTAGAATAGTTACACTAACCATAACTGCTATTAGAACTCTAGGAATATTTTTTTCTGGGTTATTCATTTGACGAGCCGCAATTGGAATAAATGAAAATCCTGTAAATAAATAAAATATCGGCGTAAAGGCAGCTCCAAAGTGTTGTAAAAATGGAACTGCTCCTTTGGTTGCAGCTGCTGGAATAACAGGTGAAAAATTGGCTTGGCGAATAAAGAATGCACCTACGACAATAAATACAATCAAAGTGACCATTTTGGCAGCTGCTGAGATATTATTTACCACTTTTACTAAAGAACGACCAAAAAAGTTGATTATTGAGAATAATAAAAGTAACCCTAAAGCAATTGCATAATATACTATTGAATTATTTAGTGCTGGCCAAAAACTCTTTAGTGTCGTTAAAAGTGCAACGATTTCGGCACCCAATGTACAGCAACCTAGGAACCATGTAAATATACCTAGTTCATAGCCTGTAAACCTTCCAAAAGCGTGGTATGCATATAACCAAGCAGCTCCTGAACCTTTAAATCTGCTGGATAAATCAGCATAACATAAAGCAATCATTGACACAGTTACCGCAGTACATAGTAAAACAAATATAGCCATTAGATTCATATCATGGTATATTTGCGCAGGAAGTAGAAAAGTACCTGAACCAATTACTGCATTAATACCTAAGAAATATATGGAAATGAAGGATAATTTCTTGGGTTTTCCATTTGAATTTTTCATGATAAGCCTCGATTCTTATAATCCTCCATCTCTATTTTAGCAGTATTTATGCAATAAAATAAAAAAACACATCTCTAATTATAATTTTATTAGGGATGTGTCTATATTTAGGATATGTATACAAGAATATTGAGGAAAAAACTACTAAACTTTATTTTTAATATACTGGTTTATCTGAACCCTGAGTAGCTGGATCCGCGAAGCCAATACTTTCTTTACTATAAGTAGCCGATTTTCGATGATTTTTTCAACTAAGCGCGCAATTTGACCATTTGCTCCGATAATAGCTACATTTTTTGTCATTATTATTTCCTTTCATTTTTATTCTTTAATTCTTAACTACAGGAAATAGTATAGAGGTATTGATGGCTTAATAAAATTACCAAATTAGCATGAGGCTATACGTAATTTGTATACTAGATAAAAAGAAAAAAGCCATATTATAGTGACTTAAAAAATATTTTACTTATCAGCAACAATGATTAGTGACTTAATAGCTTCACGTTTATCCATAGCTTCATATGCTTCTTGAATGTGATCTAAGTCAAAACGTTTAGTAAATACCTTGCTTGGGTTAATATCACCTTCAAGAACAGCCTTTACAAAAATGCTCTTGTCATAGGTAGTAACATTAGCAATACCACCGCGAAGACCAGTATTCTTCCAGAATAAAGTATTTGACGATGGTTCTGTTTGAGGAACACCCACACGACCAATTACCACGCCCGGACGAGCAATCTTACCAGCCTGTTCAATAGCCCTAACCGCACCTACACATTCTTGAACTGCATCAACACCTACACCGTTAGTTAATTCCAAAACTTTTTCAATTGCTTCGTCGCCACGTTCAGAAACAATATCAGTTGCACCAAATTCGCGACCTAATTTTGCACGATCCTCATGGTGACTCATTAAGATAATTCTCTATTAGAAATTATCTGTTTCAGTTCATCTATAGAATAACGGTGTTGCTTTTTATCAACTTTTAGTCCCTTATTCTGTAATGTTTTCATTTCTTCAGTAAAGTAATCTTCTTGATTATTAGTTGACCAAATTAAATGAAGCTTTTTTTGATCAGTATATTCTTGAGCTAGACTTAATAACGGTGCAATTCCAGTTCCTAACGTATATAAAATAATTGGTCCTGAAGCATCTTTTACCTCTTGATCGAATAAACCATATAGTCCCTCTAAATAAACTTTTGTCCCTACAGAATATTGATCGATATTTTTAGTAAAATCGCCTACTTTATGAACAATAAAATTTAACTGATCTTTCTTTGGTTTAGAAGCTACAGAAAATGGATGAAACTCAGTCGATTTTCCCTTTTGTCTAAATGAAAGAAAGTAAAAATCTCCAGCCTTGTATACTTTAGCATATTTGTTTAATTTTAAAGATAATTTTTGAATATTGGTAGTTAAAGATTCGTTAACAATGACTTCGCCACTGTTTTTCATATCTGCATCAGTAATGAATTTTTTGTAGAAGTAAATTGCTATAAAAATCACAGTGTAAATGTCAAAAACAATCGTAAAATACGGGACATTAGCAATTCTTGGAATTACGTTAACATGTAACCAAATTAGTGCAATGACTACAAAGTTCAAACGGTGAATCCAAACAGAAACTTGGTGATTAACTATCTTACTGGTTCTGCTTTTCAGTTGTTTTGCCCAATGTAATCTATCTGACAACCAGCCTGATAGGAAAAAGATTGCCAAAATCATTAATCGGTAGTGTTACCTAAGCCTGATCCTTCAGCAGTAGTAAATGGAATGACAGTTTTACCATTCAAGTTAACATTATCGATGAATGTGCGAACAATCATTGGATATTCTCCCCACCAAATTGGTACACCGATAAATACTGTTTGATACTTCTTTACATTTGGTAAAGCATTCTTGATAGCAGGACGAGCATTTTGCTTTTGTTCACCTTGTGCCACTTAGGAATAATTTCGTAAGTATCACCTTTAGTTTTTTCTTGAATAAAGTCAGCCACTCTTGCGGTGTTCCCACGTGTTAAACCACCACCGTATACACCTTTAGTTCTTGAAAGGTAAACTACTAGTACTTTACCATTTTTCTTTACATTAGTTGAAGATGAACTATTAGTCGGGTTAGATGTAGACTCATTTTGATTTTGTGAATTACGGTAAACGTTAAAGCCGATGATTGCGGCAACTATAACAACGATTACACTGAAAAAAGCAATTATTCTGTTACGCATCTTTTTTCCTTTCTCTACTTATATTTATCATGGTAAATACAATATACAGGATAAGATGTTTCTAGAAAATTGCTTTTCATTTATACTAGTATTCCTTTAAAAAATAGCAATAAATTATATTTTAGGTAATCTAAAGAGAATTAATAACCAATAAATAGACATTAGTACAATGCTTAATGTAGCAAGAAGCGTTATAGCTTTTTCAAAAGCTCCACCAACTTTATAATGTAAAAATTTTCTGTACCTTTTCTTTTTAGAAAATGGCATTAACCATGCAACTCCTTGTCGACTGAAGCTATCTTCAATTAAATGAAGTAAATATCCAATTACTAGTCCTAACCAGATACTTTCCCAATAATTAGGTGATTTAGACATTGATAATGCAATTGGTGAAAAGTGGTTCATGCAAAAATATAGAATGGTAGAGAAAATAATCCAGCCCAGAAGAGAATGAGTAATACCGCGATGACGTAAAAAAAGACTAAAGTTGATCGGTGATTTTCTACTAGTTGTACTATTGTATTCATCTATGTCTGGCAAAGAAGCACCAACTCCAGTTGCTAATAATAAGACAACATTAGAAACTGGATTAGTCAAAAAGGTATCAGTTGCAATTAATCCTAGTTCTACTACAGCAATACTAAAAAGTCTATGTGATCGAGTTAGCACTTTCTTCACCTCCCTAAACCTCTGTTCTTATTGTAACATACAAAAAGGCCAAATACCTTTTAGTACTTGGCTATATAAAAAAGTACTCAGCATAATATAAATTAGGTTAAGTACCTTTATTAATTTTATTATCTAATTAATTTGTTTCTTCTGAGATAGCTTATAAGCTCAGCATTATTGTTGTCGTATCTGAAACCATTAATTACACGTTTAGCATTCTTAGACTTAGCCATTTTTCTGATGTATGGCATTGAACTGCTCATGGGTGTTTCCATACTAGTTGTAAATGGAACGATGGTCTTACCACGGAATGAATAATTATCAAACAAAGTGTGGATAATTATTGGTGGTTGCTGCCGCCAAGTTGGGAAGCCAACGTAGATGGTTAAGTATTGATTCCAGTTAGGAATGGTCCCTCTGATTGCCGGATGAATATTGTTTCTGCGTTCATTGTCACCACGTTGTGCATAACCATCGTAAGTGGTTGGATAAGGATCAGATGCTTGAATTCTAAAGATGTTTGCATTAGTCAATCTTTGAATTTCTTCAGCTACTCTTTGGGTTTGACCAGACATTGAGAAGTAAACAACTAAACTCTTGCTGTCAGTAGGATTCGGAGTAGTTACATTGGTAGCTGAAATTCGGCTTTGGGTTGGAGCTTTGGAGCTCTTAGCCTTTTTACTTCTTTTAACGGCACCGATGTTGACTAAGAAGTTGTGAAGTCCACTGTTTGTAGTGTATCTGTAACCTTTGGTTAATTTAGCTTTGTCTTTCTTAGCCAAACGACCTATTACTGGCATTGAACTTGACATTGGTGATTCAGCACTAGTTGTGAATGGGGTGATTGTCTTACCTTTGAAATTGTAACGCTCAAACAAAGTATGAATGATCATTGGTGGTTGACCCCACCAAGTTGGATAACCAATGTAGATGTGTCTGTATCTCTTAATACTTGGAAACTTGGTCTTGATTGCTGGGTGAATATTTCTACGAATTTGGCTTTGTGCTACTCGAGTAGTGGCATCGTAGTCATTAGGATATGCTTTCTTAGAAGTAATTCTTAATAATCTACCGCCAGTCTCTTTTTAAATTTGACGGGTTGCACGAGCAGTATTACCAGTCTTTGAGAAATAAATAATTAAACTGCTTGATGACTTTTTAGCAGCTTGCACTTGGGTTGGTTGCTTACCAAAACTAAATAATGAAGCAGCTGCCAAAAATCCTAATCCTGCAACAAGGATCTTTTTGAAGGTCTTATGTTTCATTTTCTTGTTCTCTTTTCTTTCCCTTCCCTTTCAACTGTTTACACTTTTAGTATATGCAGGTGATGAAGAAAAGAGAATTGCTACTTAGGTATGAGGCTATACGTAATTCGTATAGTGAAGAGTAAAATAAAAATGAGGGATTTCCTCGTTTTTATTTTGTCTTTAATTAACGAAATAATGTGTCCAAATTATTTGCTGGAGTTGGAAAGGCAAAGGTTAAATTTTCTTCTACAAATTTTTTAGGATCTTTTCTACCAACTAATGGAACGAAGTTATTGATGTCTTCAGCAGCATGAATACTTAATTCTGAAGCACCACGTACTTCACCATTCTTATTAAGGATTACCTTTAGCTTAGCATGAGAATCACCTTCACCCATTGAGAAGAACATATCACTTAAATCTAAGGTTTTAATGTAGTCTCCTTCTTCCATTTCATCTTCACAAATTCCGACTTGAGCAATTTCTGGATAAGTAAATGCGTTAGTAGCTACAGGTGGATATTGGATAGGATCAGTAATACCATTTTCAACAAAATTAATAATATGATATGCATCTACCCACGCAACTGGGGTTAAGCTTGGTTGACCGTTATCAGCTACATCTCCTGCCGCAAAGATGCTTGGAATATTAGTTTGCATATGTTCATTAACTTTAATACCTTTATTTGGATCAAATTCGATACCAACATCTTCTAAGCCTATTCCTTCAACATTAGGCTTTCTACCTGCTGCATTAATGACTAAATCAGTATCAAAAGTATCGCCATTCTCAGTTGTAACTGTGTATTGATCACCATCTTTAGCAATTTCTTTAACTGGAGCATTCAAATGGAATTTGATACCCCTGTCTTCCATAATACGTTTCAACGTTCCAACCATTTCTTGATCAAATGGACGGAGCAATCGATCTGAATGTTGTAAGATGGTTACTTCTGCACCAGCTGCTTGCAAAATAGTAGCTAATTCCATTGCCACGTAACCACCACCAATAACGATTGCGCGTTTAGGTAATTTATCTAAATCAAAGAATTCATTGTTGGTAATTGCATATTCATTACCTGGAACATCAAGATCACGTGGAGCCAAACCTGTTCCAATCACAATATTTTTACCTTCATATTCTTGATCGCCAACTTTTACTGTATGTGGTCCAGTAATCACACCTTTTCCTTGAACAGTATCAGTATGTTCACTAGTCATGCTTTTACGTTCGTTTTTGTGAAAGGCTGTCCAAATCTTCTTTTTTCTAGCCACTAATGTAGGCCAGTCAATTTTAGCTGCTTCTTTGATTCCTTTTCCAGCTAAATAATAGCTATTTAAAACAGGGCGAACTGTACCTTCCATAAAAATTTTAGGTTGGCATCCCGTATTTGGGCAAGTACCACCCCATAAGCCTTTTTCAATTAATAAAACTTTATTTGTCGTTCTTTCAAGCTTAGCAAGCAAGTGAATTGCGACAGGGCCACTACCTAAAATAATGTAATCATATTTTTTCATTGATAAACTTCCTCATAGCAATATTATTTAATTTTAAAATATCACTTATTATAAGTAAGTTCAATATAAATGCTTTTATTTTTAACACAAAAAATCACTCAGTTTTATTAGCTGAGTAATTTTCATTAAAGTAATTACTTAAATAGTTCTTTACCGTAGTGGTTAATAATTCTACTCATTGTTGGAGCATCGTGATTACCACCAGGTTGAGTGTAATATTCCAAGTTACTTCTGTTAAATTGTGGAAGGTTCCACATTGCTCTAATTTGTGGTTCCATTGATTCACTGGTGCCATCTCCAGAACCTACACCTGCAAAAATTTTGAATGAAAGGTTACTATTCTTCTTAGCAGCATTTGCTAAAACTTGAGCAGTTCTTCTTGGAGCTGCACTACCACCATCTGAGGTTACAGTCCAAGAATCACCTGCCATTGGTACGAAGTACTTAAAGTATAGTATATTGTGTTTTTCTTTTGCATTATAATTCTTAGGCAAATAAACAACGGCTTGTTTAGTATATTTCTTCCCATTATACGTAGTTGTGTACTTAATAATTTCTGATTGACTATCGGTTGATTTTCTCACTACAGCTCGGCTTTGTCCATTTTCATTTGAATTGGATGCGACTTGACCACATGCGGCAAGAAGTGATGTAGTAGCTAATAATGTCATTAATATAGATACCTTTTTCTTTTTCATAGTGTTTATCCTCCGCATAAAAGAATTAGTAGCCTAATCCCTTAAGCCATGAACGAACTTGCTTATTGTTATTATCATAGCGAATCCCATTTTTGAAAGTGGCACCATCTTTTTGAGCTAATTGTTTAATTACAGCTTGTGAAGGTCCAATTGGTGTACTCATACTTGTTGTGAATGGAACGACAGTCTTACCTTGGAAATTGTACTTATCAAATAAGGTATGAATAAGCATTGGCGGACGCTGCCACCAAGTTGGGTAACCAATGAACACTGTTTTGTATTTAGAAAAGTTAGGAATGTTTGTTGCTAAAGTTGGGTGAATATTGTTTCTACGTTCACGATCACCACGTCTTGCAGCAGAATCATAATCACCATATGCTTTTTCTGGTTGCAAGCGAATCATTTTAGTACCAGTTTGTTTTTGAATGTATTTAGCAGCATCTTGAGTAGTTCCCGTTAATGAAAAATATACAATCAAAGTATTACTTTTGCTTGCTTTTCCTACTTTAGTAGTTTTAGCTTTGCCGTTAGATTGAGAATTATTTGAACTTGATGAATTAGAGTTAGCACATGCGGCTAAGCTAATTACTGAAAAAACTAAACCTATTGTTAAAAGAGCCTTCTTCCATAATTTCATTTTTACTTACCTACTTTCTAATTAGATCTTCTACATCTGCTGCCCTATTTAATACTTTGACAACATTTAAGGCCTTGAGCCCATTCTTTGAAGACTTGTTCATAATTGCCAACAGTTCCAGCATCAGTATAAAAAGTTGCCACCTTACCTTTGAAACCTTGGATTTTATCTAGGAATGTATGATTGGTGTTGCGGGTATTCCTCCCCATACAGGACTTCCTACCAATATTAAATCGTATTGATTAGGATCTAGATCAAGGTTTTGAATTGTCGGATATTGCTTCTCAGCAATATCAAAGGTTTGATACATATCATTATTAAAAGTTCCTTCAGGAACCCTTAATTCCAATTCTGTGTTAACTGGAATTGTTCCAGCGATTTGATCTGCTAATTTCTTAGTGTTGCCTAACCATGAATAATATGCAATTAAAACTTTTAGTCCCATTTATTGTTTCTCCTCTTTTTCTTTCTCGTTATCGATTGGATGATCTTAGTATATTTCGATATTACCGATAAAAAAATTACCAAATATCTATGGGGCTATACGTATAAGTTATAGTAAAAATGATTACCAAATAATACTTTACATAATAATTATATTGTTAATATCTAGATTGCATAAACAAAAAATAGCGTCAAGGCTTGTTTTTCTTAACGCTATTAACTGAATTAATTTTTCTTTTTTATAAAACTGCGCCAACGACGATCAATGCTAAACCAATTAAAGTTGAAACAAGTTCACGACCATATTTGTGTTCACCCAAGATTGTCATACCGCCTAAGGTCGAAATAATTACACTCAATTGACTATAAATAAACGCATTAGTTACACCATTCATTTGAGCTGAAATGATATAAGTATATGCACCAATACCAAAAGCAAAACCTGCAAGTACATCAAACCAAGTCGCTTTTTGTTTAAAAGCTACGGCTCTCTTAGTAAAGATTACATATAAGCTTGCTCCAATTAAGATACCAATCATTTGTGGTAAAAACATTGATTGGGCACTAGCTGAAACTGCTTTTGGAAATGCTGAATAAACCCAGTAACCAATAGTAGTTAAAAGTAAGAATAATAAATCTTTACTATTAGTCTTTTGTGATGAAGCTTTTCTAGTAACTGTAGTTAATACAACACCAATTATAATCAAGATCAATGCAAGTGTTCCCAATACATATTGATTAATAGTACTCCATTCACCAAAAATGAGTGCACCGATAATTGTGTTACCAATCAATTGTAAACCAGTTGAAATTGGCATTGTCTTACTTACACCCATTTTAGTAAATGAAACAAATTGACCAATTTGACCAATGGCCCAGAATGCTCCAGAAATCATTGAAAGTAAAAAAATTGATAAATTCATTGAAGGTCTTTGAAGCACTGTAACAAAAATTCCAAAGATAGTTGCTCCGACACCTACTCCTAAAATTTGATTAGTTGGATGACTATTTTTAACCTTACTTACAATCAATGGAATAATTCCCCAACCAATTGCTGGAAGCAATGCAATAATAATATTCATATCTCGTATTCTCCTTATTAATAATTTTTTAGTATTCTTTATTTGTAAACTCGATGTTCTTAGTATATTGCGATAATAACCATAAAAAAATTACTAAGTATCTATATCGCTATAAACAAAGTGAATACTATCCAAAAATATAAATTTTTGGCGTAATAAGAAACCATTATAAAGAAAGCGGTTAACAAAAGCAACTGTTGATCTTTGAAGTGATTTATGTCCTTATTGATGAAATACTGCTAATGCGCGAAAATGGTTACATAATTTCATTAAAACAAAACACGATTCTACAAAGCAGAATCGTGTTTGGGTAATAAATTATTTCTTAATCTTAGAACCACCAAAGACATCAGACATTGGAATAGTATCTAACAATTTATCAATTTCATTGACTTCTTCAGCTGTCATTTTAATTTCACCGGCAGCTAAATTATCCTTTATTCTATTTAAATGACGACTACCTGGAATTGGCACAATGTAAGGTTTCTTATTAATCATCCAAGCCAAAGAGATTTGTGCTGGAGTTGCATTATGCTTATTAGCAATACGGGTTACTAATTCAATTAATTCTTGATTTTTCTTAATTGCTTCCTCAGTAAATTGTGGCATTCTAGCACGCAAATCTCCCTTTGGAAATTTACTTTGCATGAATTCACCAGTAAGTAATCTATTAGCCAATGGAGAAAATGCTACTTATCCGACATTCAATTCTTCCAACAATGGAAACATTTCTTCATATTCACGATACATCATTGAATATCTGTTTTGAATAGCAGTTACTTTAGTTACTTTGTTAGCACGACGTAAGTAATCTGGTGTAGCTTCCGAAATTCCCCAGTGAGTAATTTTCCCTTCTTTAATTAATTCACCCATAACTTGGGCTACTTCTTCTGGAGAAAACTTAGGATCAATACGATGTTGATAATATAAATCGATATGGTCAGTATTTAATCTCTTTAAAGAACCTTCTACTGATTTCCGAATTGCTTCAGGACTAGAATCTACAGCAATTTCTTGAGTAGAACTCTTACCTTCAATATTGTGAATACCAAACTTAGTAGCGATTACTACGTTGTCTCGTACATCATGCAGAACCTTTCCTACCAATTCTTCATTGTAATTAGTTGATCCATCTGGGTTAACCCCTTGATAAATCTCAGCAGTGTCAAAGAATCTTTCACCAGCATTATATGCTGCTTGAATTGTTTTGATAGCTTCTTCTTCATCCATCGGTGCACCATAAGCGTGTGAAAAGCCCATGCAACCTAAACCAATAGCTGAAACTTTTAAGTCGTCTCCTAAAATTCGAGTTTCCATAAAACACCTCGTCTGTTTTTATAAATTGTTTTGTCATTAAGCAATAACAAGTTTATAGGTATTGAAGAAAGATTAAAATTACTAAAAGTCTATAGCCACTATACGAAAAGTGTATAGCATATTAAGTACATGAGAAAAGTATTATAATTGCAATTAATATTTATTTAGCAATAATTTGAGGTGAAATATATATGGTTAAGTTCATTAAAGCAGAGGAAAAAGATCTTCCTAACATTGTTGATATTTATAATCAAATTATTCCGTCAAGATTAGCTACAGCAGATTTAGAACCTGTAAGTGTTGAATCACGAAAATCATGGTTTCATTCATTTACTCCTACTCACCCTATTTGGGTAATAAAAAATGAAAATAATATCATTGGCTGGGTAGCTTTGGAACCTTTTTACGGACGTCTAGCTTATGAACGTACTGCAGAAATTAGTATTTATATTGATAAAAATGTCCAGCATGAAAATTACCGCTATCATGGCTTATATTTTTAGTCATAATTTACCGAGCCCAAAATTGTTTAAGTTCAAGTGCTTTGAACAATGGAGGCATTTGCCTAACGTTACATTAATGGATGAAAAGAAATATAGTTTGGATATTTTAGGACGTAGATTTTAATTAATTGATATATATTTTGGTCAATAATTATTTTAAAGAACATAGAATTGTCTTCTCAGCACTTAATAAACAAGAAAAGCCCGCACAAATATGCGAGCTTTTAGATTTTAATTTAACTAGGGAAATTTATTATGAGGTTTTGCTTTTTATCCACGACCGCCTTGGAATGATGGATACAAAGTCATACCACCATCAACGAACATGGTAATACCAGTTACGTAACTTGATTCATCTGATGCAAGCCATGCGGCTGCAGCAGCTACTTCTTCTGGATCACCAATTCTACCCATTGGAATCATTGAAGTAGTAGTTGCCTTTTGCTCAGGATCAGCAAACTTCTTAGCATTAATTGGAGTGTTAATAGCACCAGGCCCAATAGCATTAACACGGATGTTTTGCTTAGCATATTCCATAGCAACCGTTTCAGTAAAGAGCTTTACACCACCTTTACTTGCTGCATAGTGAGCAAAGGTTGGCCATGGAATTTGCTCGTGAACACTAGACATGTTAATGATGTTACCCTTCTTGTTATGATCAGTGAAGTAACGAAGAGCCATCTTAGTACCCAAGAATACACCAGTTAAGTTAACATTAATAACTCTATTCCAATCTTCAAGTGACATGTCTTTAGTTGCAACTTGGTTTTCCATACCAGCATTGTTTACCCAGATATCAAGACCACCAAAGTTATTAACCGCAGCATCAATTAACTTTTGTGCACCTTCTTCTGAACCAATATCAGCTTGAACAATAACTGCATCCCCGCCGTTCTTCTTAACAGCATCGGCAGCTTCTTGCGCACCCTTTTCATCTGAGTGGTAGTTAATAACTACTTTCATGCCTTCTTTACCAAAGCGTTCACTGATTGCAGTACCAATACCTTTTGAACCACCAGTAACTACAGCAACTCTATTTTTAAGTTCTGAATATACCATATTAATAAATCCTCTCTTCTTTTATTTTGTTTTCGTTTCATTTCAGTTAATACTATAATCTGATTTTGAGTTAGAAAGAATTGCTTTTTATGCATGAAGCTATACGTAAAGTGAATACAAGAATTTCAATATCTTTTAAAATTGAAATTTTCGTTGATAAATAGGATTCAATCTAATGTCATAAATACTACCACTTTCAAGTTGAACTTCGATTGTATGCATGTATTCTTTAGCCTCTTCCAAGTGACTAGCATAAATTTGATTGAGGTATGGATTCGTAGCAAAAATTTCAGATTGATATTTGTGATCTACAATGTATGCTTTACCTTTCAACGCAATACCAACGCTTCCCATTGTGCCATCTCCTTTAGAAGCAGTGATAACTAACTCAGGTGCACGTTTAATACAATTGAAAAGTTCATTTCCTTCTTTAGTCATTAAATATAATTTTCCGTCTGTGTGATATAACATGTCACAAACTTGAGCATATGGATGGTCATACTTATCGACTGTAGATACAACTGCATTATGAATATCATCAGTTACGAAGTCTAAAAAATCATTATTTGTACTATCATCATTTAAAAATCTCATAGTTAACTCCTTTAAATATATTATTTGACGTGTTTCAATATCATTATATGATTTAAATCTGACAAAATATGATAGGATTGAAAAAATATGAAGAAAAGTGAACGATTAAATAAAGAGTTAATTTATCTAAGTTATCGCAAAGAGTTTCATTTAAAAGAACTAGAAAATGAGTTCAACATTTCTGAACGAACTGCATTACGTGATATTGCTAACTTAGAAGAACTCGGTCTTAATTTTTACGTTGAAAAAGGGCGCTATGGTGCATATCATCTAACTCAAAATAGGCTTTGGGTTCCAATTAATTTTGAGTTAGAAGAAATCAATGCTATTTTCTTTGCCTTAAAGGCTTTAAATAAGATGACAACAACTCCTTTTAGCAATGCTTATAACCAAATTTACCATAAACTGATGAAATCATTACCGACAAGTAGGCAAGAAAATATTTTAAAACAGCAAAACGTAGTATCTTATCATCAGCAACCTACTTTACATAATGTTAATTATTTCAAAATATTGATTTCTGCAGCTAGTGAAAATACTGTTTTAAAACTATCTTCAAAACAATATTTTAAACAATCAGAATATGTTCAAATAAGCGAAATATTCTATCAGCAAGGCAATTGGTTTTGTAATTTATATAATTTGAATCAACAAAAATGGTTTATTGCCCGCTGTGATCAAATTTCTTATTGCAAAGTTACAACCAAAATTGGTAAAAGCAAAAAAGAACTAAAAGTGTTACATGATTCTTTTTACAAAAAATATTACTCTATTCCTTATTCATGCGAACTTACGAAAAATGGTAAGGAAGCAGCATCTCTTGATCTATACCCTACCATGAGAATTACGGAAGAAAACGGCAAAACATTGCTCACTGGATCCTATAATCCTTCCGAGTTATATTATTTAGTAAATTATTTAATTGGTTTAGGATCAAATGTAAGGATTAATCATCCTATTGAATTAAGGGATGCATATTTAAAAGAACTGAAGAAAATCATTAATATGTATGAATAGATAAAGAAAAGAACTATTGCCACTTCGACAATAGTTCTTTTCTAATATATTGTTTTATCTCCAAATAAAGTTTGCCAATGCACGGTTAACTTGAGCGTTATTGTGGAGTCTGCTGTGTTGACCACCACGACCGCGAATCATTAATTCAGTGATGCATTTTATTCATTGTATTTAAAAAATCTTGTAAATCAACAAAACCATATTCATCTAACTTTAAGCCATATTTACCAGGATTATGTCTCAAGCAATATGAGATCCTTTTGCTAATGAAAACATTACTGCGGCGATCCGGTCTATTTTGCAACTTTATTCATCTGAATTTTTTACAAATAAACGATAATACTCATTTAGATACTTCTCTGGAAATGGTAGCACAGTTAAATCGGTATATTTAACAAAAGTTACCAACATTGTATCAATAAGATCAAAAATATCCTTACTTGATAAGCCGTCTTCATCATTTAAGAGATCAATTGGAGAAATTTTGCGAACAATACTTCCTTTATTTATTGACATATTCATTCCTTTACCAATTACTCCAACATTATAATAAAGAGAACTTTTTTCTTGGTAATAATTAATGTCAGTTAAACCATTCAGATAGTGATCACGTGCCCAAGCACTTCTGCTGTCTACGGATATAATAAAATGATATTGTTCTGTTAGAATAGCCACTAATTCGGATCTAGTCTTTTTACTAATCTTAGCTTTTTCTAATAAGCTAACAACATCAGAAGCGGAGTATTGGTCTTGATGACCTGATTCTACTAATTTAATAAAATGATCATATTTTTGATCATTTAAGCTTTGACTTGCTTCTAATAAATCTTTCTTGTCTAATGCTGGTGTTATAGTATGATTGGTAAATTCAATCATATCTTCATAAAACTCTACGTTAGGCAACGTATTTTTATCGGTTCTTTCAACCTTGAAGTAGTTTTTATTTATTTCGTCTTTTATCACTAATTCAATTGATCTAACTTCTTCATCAGATAAACTACAGAACGGATTATTATCAAAATCTTCATTTTTAAGTTCTTTTATTTCAAATCGATTATCAGGCAGAAAATTAAATTGAAGAACCTTTTTGTCGTTATCTTTTCTGAATTGTTTGAAGAAAGTAAACTGAGTTGGCATTTCTTGATTATCTATCAAACTAATGCTTTTTTCTTTTAGATCATTTTTAATTATCAATTCTTTAACTGCTGAATAAAGAGTGGCATTTAAAGATTCGATTAGTAAATTTTCAACAGTTATGTGTTGAGTATCTACTGAAGGATGGTACAGATCAGTTAAATTATTTTTAGCATAGTGTTCAGTATTATGAATAATGTTTAGTTTTAAAGAAGTTTCTGAAGAATTAACTACTTTTATATTTATTTTCTTTAAAGACTTAGTTAAGTATTCAACTGCATCCCGATTATCCCCGTCTACGTCAACTATCGTTATAGGATGTTCATCAGAAAAATCTTCTATTTTCTTTTTAAGCTTCTTGGTTTCTGTATCTTGAGACTTACTGAGTTGCTGACTTTGAACTTCAATTTCTTTAAATGCTAATGGAGAAAAATATTGTCCAAATTGTTGATTGAAAACATCTAGCAATCTATATAACATCCCTGATTTTGATTTTACGAAAGTAGCATAGTGATTTCGTGCAGCTAGTTTTAAAAACTTAGTTATTGTTGGTTTGCTATTTTTAACTGGAGGCGTAATAAGATAATAATTTTTATTTTCATCGTTTTTCCAACCTCTACCCGCTAATCTTATTTGTTTAGTTTTTCTATTTATTTTTAATCTTGGTTTACCTACCATATTTTCAAGTCGATCAGAATCTATTACTCTAATCTGTGAAAAGCAGCGAGTAGAGATTCTAGCAACTAAATCGTCGTTCAGCGAGAACTCATCAATATTTAGTGTTTTACCTTCGTTATGTGAGTTTGAGCTACCAAGAAGATAAAGTGTACCTGTTAAACTAGAACCTTCTAAAACGTTTTGATCAATAATTTGATTGAAGAAAAGTTGCAAAAGAGCAATTTGAGGCATTTGCTTAATCTCGTCTTTATTTAGTTTGTGAGGATAAAATATATCCTTATTGTATTCGACCAATGCCTTGTTTAGTTTATCCACATCAACTGTGTTTTTTCGGCATAAACAATATACTATTTTTTTGTTATCTTGTTCTGAGTAATCTAATGCAACGATTCTTTGTAAAATTTTGTCTTTACTTTTATTTACACTAAGGAATGTTTCTCTAATGGGATAAGTATCTTTTTCGACTTTAATTGCAAACAAATCAAAGTCCTGCAAAATTTTATCTGCATTTATTTTCTCAACAGGCTTTAGCTGATTAACAGTGATTTTATTCATTATTGTCTGTCTCCTAAATTCTTTAAATCATTAATAACGTTAAAATCTAATTTACCGTCGTTTTTAAACAAAGCTGGATAAATATAAATGGCTCCGTCTTGGGTATCATCACTAATCTTCTGAGCAATATAATCGTTCCCTGACCAATTGTAAAAATTAATAATGACTGCACTATTGCCCTTCATTTGTGATAATTTATTAGTCTCCTTCTTCAAAAAGTCTGTCTTATTTTGATATTCGGAGGAACGAGTATCATCATAATTCTTCATATCATAGTAAAGTTTCTTACCTGTTCTTGATACTAAATACCCATCCATCATTTCGAATTCATTAGGGTCAAGTTCTTCCATTGGATGAATATCTAAATCAAAATGTTGAGCAACTAATTCAAAGATTTTTTCACTAATTGCTGCCTTATAGAAGTTATTAAAGATTCCTGGTGTTAATAAGAAATGGTGCTTGCCACTCAGATTAGTTTCATACCCTTCTTCAATAAGTTTGTCTTTAATCCAAGAATTTTTGGCGAGTATCTTTTGTAATGCCCTATCATAGTATGTATAATTCAATAATTTCATATCGTCATTTTCTCGAGTTTCACTAATATTCTTTAACAAAAGATAATCTTCTCTTTGATCAAAGTAATAATTATTAGTAGGATTGGAGAATTCCCAGTAACATTTAGTCAATAAACGCTTATCTTCGGGATTATCAATGTCATCTCCAGAATCCAAAAATGGATGTTGCCCAACTAATTCTCTAAAATGAACCCATTCTTGTTGTGCTTCTTCAGATAATTGACGAATGACATATGCTCGTTTTTTAACTATGAATCGCATTTTTTGTGAGCATTGATTAAGTTTTATTCTTTTCTCTTTGCTAATTTTAGCAGTAGATTTTTTCATATCAGGCATTTCCTTAAGTACAGTAGTCATAAGACCATTAACTCTTTTTTGACGATCAAATTTTGCAAACAGAGGAACTAATGATTTATCAAAGAAAATATTTTGGACTTTATTCTTGATGTCTACTCTACTAATTCTTCCTAATGCTTGTTCGATTCTTACTAGAGAAGCAATTTGAACAGAAGATAGATCCGAACTCTTATTAACCTTTTTATTAAAGAAATGCTCAATTCGTAATCTCTTTTGTTCGTAAGATAGCTCACCATCATAAAATAATTCATCCTGTTCAAATATAAAGTGCAATATTTGGTTAGTTAACAATTGCCCTGGTGTAGCATAAGCAAAAATATGTGTTGGTTTTTCAATGTAAATACCATCCAAATCCTTAACAGGTTTTTCTTTATTTATAAATCTGTCATCTAAAACAGCATAATTATCTCGTTGTTTTTGCCAAAACTTAGAATAAATTCTATATTGAAGATTTGCCCCACGATCTAAACTAGCAAAAGTAGTTAACAATACTTTGAACTTGCCTTTTTCCCAGGCATCTTTTACCAATCGTAAATTATGATTTTTAGAACTTGCATCAAGTGGAACTATATCGTCTTGATAATCTTCAAACCCAAGTTCTACCAACACTTCTTTGAACCAATTTAAAGTACTTGTATCAGTTTTAGCATTTCGATAAATTACAAAGGATTGTTGAGTAGGATCTTCTTTATTGAGCTGAATCATCTTAATGATTGCAGTTAAGGTCTTTAAATGACGCAAAAATATAAATGCTTGATCATCTTCATTTAAATTACTCAACAAATCAATTTCAGGATTCACTTTTAAATAACTTCGCAATAATTTATTAAGCGTAACAGGGTTTAATGGTTTATCAAGCCATTGCTGTATCCAATTCTTAAAAGCACTCTCAATAGTTCCCTGCAATTGATCTAGATCTATTGTTTTAATCTTAGCTTGAACTTTTTTTTGATATAAAGACACGCGAAGATTATTTGCATCATTAAGCAACTTATTTTCTGAGTCACTAAGTCTGCGAATACTTGGTACTTTATCAGTTAGCCAATGATAATCAAAGTTCGAAAATGAAGAATCATTATTAACCGTTGCACTAATCATAAAAACACGCCAATTAATTGTGGCTTGAGCTAACATTTTTTCTGGTGTTTTAAGCTGTGAGAATAAGTAAACATGAGACATTGCTTCTTTTTCAGGATTACTGATGATGTTGTAGTATGTAAATCCTTTATTAAACATTGAGTTATCGTCAGAAAACTTATCACCTAGTTTAATTTTGGTTCCTTTAACAAATCTATTCTCAAAAAATGTATTCAATAGATATTCATGTAAATAATTTTCTTCTCGATATGAGCCAGGGATTAATGTCCTTAAAATAAATAAATGCTCATCTTGAAGATCCAAGAGCAAATAGCGTTGATATTTTAATTTCTTATTTTGCTTTTTCTTAAAGTTGTGATATTTATCTGCTAATTCGCTTGTTATTTTCATAAAGAAATATATAGCACCTTTAGTTTGAGCAAGTACATTGTCTAAATAAACAACTTTTTCATCTGATTCTTTATGTTTTTTAATGACATTAATTTTTCGCTTAGGATCATATTCAAACGTTAAATGTTCATTTTCATAACTCAAGTTGATAGTTACGTTGTGTTCACCGTAATTAAAAATGAAGTGACTTGTATTGTTATCAAGTTCAGGATCAATTTGTACATTACAATTCAAATGATACTTATTAGAAAGCTTGGTAAATCTCTTGATAAGATTTCTAATCTTCCTTCGACTTTCTCGATCATTGATTAAATCGCTAGGAAGTTGGTTAGTTTTATTATTCAGGCTTTGAAAAATTCGCCGGAACAAAACAAAAATATCTTCATGTAAATAATTTTCACCATTTTGAGGAGCAATTGAATTAATTATTTCATCAAGCCAAATTTGTTTTGTTTGGTCTGCCTCATCTAAAACTAAGTTAACTTTCTGATTTGCTAAAAGCTCAAAAATAGTTCTACTTTTATCATCCATTGTTTTAATGGGATAAAAATATTTATGAGCTGTCATAATAATGCAACGATAATGATCGTTATGAATAGATAGTGAAGGAAAAACTTCTTTATACCAAGGGAAAAGTGCCGCAAAGAATTTGCTTTTTTCTTCTGGTGAAATAGTGGTTGGAATATCCTTCTTTTTACGATCTCTTCTTTCCTGACTCAATTTAACTCCTAAGTCTTGAGACATTGCATGACTAATTCTGTTTACATTTGTAACAAACTCATCACTTACTGGAATGGAAATGTTTTGATCCGCTTCGACTACTTGTCGATTATAGAGGGCTGCTGATTTTGTATCATAAAAATCTCTAACGACTTTAGTCATCAGTTTATGAGTATTCTGACATTTTATTGGATCTATTTGTCCAACAAAACTATCTAGTATATATTCCTTTTCTTGTTGAGGTCTATTCCATGGAATTTTTGCTTTGTTAGTTTCTCGAGAAAAGTAATTCAGGAGAAAATCTTGATTGGATTTAAGAAGTAAGATCTTATCAGCACAATCAGGAGCAATTTGTTGAATTCGCTCATATTCATTATCACGATTCTTTTTATCGGTAGTTAGATAAATCCAAGTTTTAGGTTCTTTTTCATCTTTTTGAATATCTTCTGCGATGACTTGTGCCAAACTGTGACTTTTCCCAGATCCCGGTGCACCCTGAAATAGAACCAGTCCTGGTCTATAATTTTCATCACTTATATTCTTTAAGACCGTGTAAACTTCATTATCTTTTCTCATGATTTTTCTCCTTGTACTTTTAATTTAGCAACAAATATAGACATTTGATCATTTGTTCGCTATACTCTGAATTGATTATATCAGAATATGTGTTCAAAGAACATATGTTTTATAAAAAATAAAATTAGTATAAATACAGTAATACGAGTGCATTTAATACATTTTTTATAACTCTATATTTTTTCATTTATTTTCCTATCGAGTTTATGGTATTGTTGACTTAACCAAATACGAAAGGAAGATCCTATGACTTTTACAAAATTAGAAAACAGCAGCGATCAAGCTGTTGTCGCTGAAGAAGTAAAAATCCTGACCAAATTACTTAACGAATCTACTCGTCAATTAATCGGTGACGATGCATTCGCTAAGATTCAGGATCTAATCGACACCTCAGCCAGTAAAGATCAAAAGCAACTAGAATCAAAAATTTCTAGTTTAAATAACCGTGAAATGATTGTCGTTGCTAGATATTTTGCTACATTGCCTTTATTAATTAACATCTCAGAAGACGTAGAATTAGCAAGTAAGGTTAACGTCTTTAACAACACAGATCAAGATTACTTAGGAAAACTGAGTGATACTATTGATCTTGTTGCTCAAAAAGATGATGCAAAAAGAATCCTTGAAAATGTTAATGTTGTACCTGTTTTAACGGCTCACCCTACTCAAATTCAAAGAAAGACAGTTCTTGAATTAACTGATAAAATTCATCATCTTTTACGCAGTTACCGTGATGTTAAGAACGGTACCATTAACCAAAGAGAATGGACTGAGCAGCTTCGTGCCTGCATCGAAATTTTAATGCAAACAGATATTATTCGAGGACACAAGTTAAAAGTATCTAATGAAATTACCAATGTTCTAGCCTATTATCCTAAAGCTTTGATTCCTGCAATTACTAAATTCACTACTCGTTATAAAGAACTTGCTAAAGAACATAATTTAACTCTTGATCAGGCCACTCCTATTACTATGGGAATGTGGATCGGTGGAGACCGTGATGGTAACCCATATGTAACTGCTGATACTTTGGAATTAAGTGCTACTTTACAAAGTCAAGTAATCTTTGAATACTATATGAAGGAATTGAAGAAGTTATATAGAGCTATTTCTTTATCAACTTCCTATATGCAACCCTCTGCAGCAGTTGAAAAGCTTTCTAAACTTTCTAACGATGATTCACCGTTTAGAACAGACGAACCGTATCGTCGAGCCTTCTATTACATTGAAAGTCGTTTAGTTCATACAGAAAAAGAGCTTTTGGGTATAATTGATAAAAATATCTTTATTAAACCACATGATCTTGAAAATCTAGACAATATTCCTGTTTACAATAATCCTCAAGAATTTAAGTCTGATTTGGAAACTATCAAGGCTTCATTAGACGAAGATCATGATCAAGCTGTAACTCATAGCTTCTTTACACAAATTTTGGAAGCAATTGATGTCTTTGGTTTCCATTTGGCAACCATTGATATGCGTCAAGATTCTAGTGTTAATGAATCTTGTGTTGCAGAGCTTCTTAAGAGTGCCGGTATTTGTGACAATTACAGCGACTTGAGTGAAAAAGAAAAAGTTGAGCTTTTGCTCAGTGAACTTGAAAACGATCCACGTAACTTGCATGCTAATAACAAACCAAAGTCTGAATTATTGCAAAAAGAATTGAAAATCTACAAAACTGCACGTCAATTAAAGGATCGCTTAGGTGAAGATGTCATTAAACAACACATCATTTCTCACACTGAAAGTGTTTCTGACATGCTTGAACAAGCAATTATGTTAAAAGAATATAATCTTGTAGATAGTGAAAAAGCTCGTATTCAAGTGGTACCATTGTTTGAAACTGTCGAAGATTTGCTTAATGCACGTGAGATTATCACCCAATACTTAAGCTTCCCTATCGTCAAGAAATGGCTCGTTTCTCAAAATAATTATCAAGAAATCATGCTTGGTTACTCTGATTCTAATAAGGATGGTGGATATCTTGCATCGTGTTGGAATCTTTACAAGGCACAAAAAGATTTAACTGCAATTGGTGAAAAGCTAGGCGTAAAGATTACTTATATGCACGGCCGTGGCGGTACTGTCGGTCGTGGTGGTGGTCCTTCATATGAAGCAATTACTGCTCAACCTTTTAAATCAATTAATGATCGTATTCGTATGACTGAGCAAGGTGAAATAATTCAAAATAAGTATGGTAATAAGGACACTGCTTATTACAACTTGGAAATGCTTGCATCTGCTGCAATCGATCGTATGGTTTCAAAACAAGCAGTCAGTGAAGAACGCATCACAGATTTCCGTTCTTCGATGGATAAAATAGTTGAAGAAAGCAATAAGATTTACCGTAAACTTGTCTTTGAAAATCCTGCCTTTCTTGATTACTTTTTCCAAGCTACTCCAATCAAAGAAATATCTAATTTAAATATTGGTTCTCGCCCTGCTTCAAGAAAGAAATTAACTGACTTTTCAGGTTTAAGAGCTATTCCTTGGGTATTCTCCTGGTCACAAAGTAGAATCATGTTCCCTGGCTGGTATGGTGTTGGTTCAGCTTTTGCAAACTTTATTAATGCCGATCCAACTCATTTGAAAGAATTACAGGAAATGTATAAGGGTTGGCCATTTTTCCACTCATTACTTTCAAATGTTGATATGTTTTTGTCTAAATCAAATATGGAAATTGCTAGAGAATATGCTAGTCTTTGCGATGATGAGGAGACAAAGAAAGTCTTTGATATTATTTATCAAGAATGGAAATTAACTAAGAAAGTTATCTTACAAATTGAAGATCATGATGACCTTTTAGCTGAAGCTCCTATTTTGAAACAAAGTTTAGATTATAGAATGCCTTACTTTAATATCTTGAACTACATCCAAATTGAAATGATCAAGCGTGGACGTGAAGATGAAATTCAAGGCGTTTACCAAAGCATTATTCCAATTACTATTAACGGTGTAGCTTCAGGCCTACGTAATTCGGGTTAAAATAGTTTTTAACTATAAAATAAAAAAGCAAAATTCTTTAATATGAATTTTGCTTTTTTTGTGTTTTATAAATATTAAATTACTCTACAACATTGCGGATAAAAGGATCATTAGAGATGCCTTCGCTCAAAATCTTTTTTGACTATTCTTTCGCAGAGAACAAGGAATGATCTTTATAGTTACCACAAGTCTTAATTGTAGTTCCAGGCACATCTTCCCAAGTAATCATATCGCGAATTTCTTCAAGAGATGATTTTAATGCCCTAGCTACTTCGGTCATTGAATGTTCACCCCACATAATTAAGTGAAAACCAGTCCGACAGCCAAATGGTGAGCAATCAATTACATCGTCTATTCTGTCCCGTAGCAAACTGGCTAGTAAATGTTCAATTGTATGTAAACCCCTGTTAGAATAGCATTCTCGTTAGGTTGAACTAAACGTAAATCATAATTAGAAATCTTATCACCCTTATATCCCTATTCAACGGTAATCAAGCGAACATAAGGTGCTTTTACTTTGGTGTGGTCTAATGTAAAACTTTCAACTTTTACCATAATTTACCTTCACCTACTTATCTAAATTTATTAAAGCTTGTTTCAAATCGTCAATAATGTCTACTGGATCTTCAATCCCCACTGATAGACGAATTAATTCATCCTTAATACCATTTTTTAAGCGAATTGATCGTGGAATTGAACCGTGAGTCATGATAGCGGGAACTTCAATTAAACTTTCGATTCCACCTAAGCTTTCTGCCAGCTCAATTAGCTCTAAATTCTCAACAAATTTTTTGACATCTAAACCCGATTGTAATTCAAACGAAATCATAGCACCAAAGTTCTTCATTTGTTTAGCAGCAATTTCGTGACCTGGAAAATTCTTTAAGTCAGGATAATAAATTTTGGCAATATATGGATTATTTTGTAAGAAATCAATTACTGCATTTGCATTTTCTTGGTGAACACGCATTCGTGCATTAAGTGTCTTAATTCCACGTTGCAATAGCCAGCTATCATCAGGTCCCAAAGTACTACCGATTGAATTTTGTAAAAATGCTAATTGTTCAGCAAGTTTAGGATCATTAGTAACAGCTAAGCCTGCTACAACATCACTATGTCCACCTAAATATTTAGTAGCAGAATGAATGACAATGTCTGCCCCTAAAGTAAGTGGTTGTTGATTATAAGGAGTAGCAAAAGTATTGTCAATAATAGTTCTAAGATGGTGCTTTTTAGCAATATCGGCAATTGTATGAATGTCAGTAATACGCATTAATGGATTAGTAGGTGTTTCAAAATAAATTGCTACAGTATTATCTTGAATTGCTTCTTCAACGTTTTGTGGATTTTGAGTATCTACAACGGTAAATTCCATACCAAAGCGTTTTAAAACTTGGTTAATTAACCGGAAAGTTCCACCATAAACGTCATTTCCTACAATAAAATGATCACCTTTTTAATATAGTGCAAAAACCGTTGCAATTGCGGCTAAACCGGAACTAAATGCAAAACCAGCTATACTGTGTTCAAGTTGAGCAATTAATTTTTCTAATGATGCTCTAGTAGGATTACCCATTCTAGAATATTCCCATTTAACTTTACTTCCTAGTTTATGCTGATGAAATGTTGAAGCACGATAAATCGGTGTTGAAACTGCACCAGTTACCTCATCTTCACTATAGCCACCGTGAATTAATGTTGTATTGAATTTCATTTTTTTATTCTGCTATATAAAGTAGTAAAGTACTTAGCCTTAACCTTTTTTAATGTTTACAGAGTTCTAGTGGTTTATTCCTAAAGGATCTGCGACATTTTTAATTTTCAAAATTGCCATAATATTCACTTCCATGTTTAGCTTTCTAATAAATATTATGACAAATATTCCTATACTTTTGCTAACAGTTAATCATCTCCTCTTCATCATAAATACCTTCACTTAAATATCGATCACTTGCGTCAGGAAAGATCGTCACAATTTTTGAATTTTGGGGTAATTTTTGGGCCATATTTAAACTAGCTGCTAAAGCGGCTCCTGAAGAACTTCCAATAAATAAGCCTATATTTTTAGCAGCAAAGCGAATTTGTGCAAAGGCTGATGTGTCACTAATTGTTTGTATTTCTGCAATTTTAGTTTCTTTAAAAAAAGATGGGATTTTTTCAACGCCAATTCCTTAAGTCTTGTGAGGATGAGCTGTTTTTCCATCTAAAATTGATCCTTCTGGCTGTACCGCTATGTTTTTTATATCTGGAAAAAATCATGTAAACCTTGAGCTATTCCAGCAAAGGTCCCACCAGTTCCGGGTCCTGCAACGAATGCATCAACTTTAACTTCATTTAAATCTGGTATTATTTTAGGTACGATTGTTTTACGGTAAGCTTCAGGGTTAGCCAAATTATCAAATTGATTTGGCACATAAGCATTAGCAAGTTCTGATGCGATTTCATAACTTTTCTTTAAAGCCCCCATCATTCCTAGCTCGCCTGGAATATTTATAATGTCGGCACCTAGAGCTCGCATCAAAGTTTGCTTTTCGAAACTGAATTTTTCAGGTACTACTAGGATAGTTCTTAAATGATATTTTTGTGCAGCTAAAGCTAACCCTATACCAGTGTTTCTGGCTGTTGGTTCTACTATCGTTGTCTTTTTATTTATCTTTCCTTTGTTAATAGCATCTTCAATTAAAAATTGACCTAAGCGATCTTTAATACTATCACATGGATTATTCATTTCTAATTTGGCATAAATTTTATTATGATTAGGAATCTTGATGGGTAACTCTAGTAGTGGTGTATGCCCAATTAGTTCAGAAACATTTTTTACTAACAAACTTTCATTCTCCTTTCAAAATAAATCGATTTTTAGGTAGAAAAAAAGGCGCCAGATTCAAATAAATGAATCAGCGCCAATTATGCCTGAATAAAGTGATTTTAATTAATTAAATTTATCTTAACTAATTAATGTACACCAAATAGCGGGACGTAATTGACGCGTTCCGCAACAACAAGTATTCATGTTAGTAAATTGCTTGTTGAACATTTGATATTCCTCCTTGATCGATTTGAATACATCTTAACTAATCAAAATTAAGATGTTAATAAAAGATTAGTAATTTATTTTTTGCTTAACTCTTGTAGAATCGTTATGTAAATGATATTCTAATTAAAATAATATTTTATTTAAGTGAGGAATTATTATGCATACTGAATACTTTTATTTTTTAGAATCAAGTTTCTCCTCAAGTTGTTCCCATCTACTTGAGTGATTTTGGTATGTTTAACAAAATAAAAACAATGAAACCGAATTCACTTTATTTGATTAACTTATTGAATAAATGAATTCGGTTTTTGCTTTTTAAGGAGGTTTATATGGGCAAAGAAAACAATGAACTGAAGCGGTCGTTAGGTTTTGGTTCAGCAATCTCAATTGTAATCGGAACTATCATCGGATCAGGAATTTTCTTTAAGCAAGCTTCTATCTTGGATAGTGCCGGATCATCTAGCATGGCAATTTCTGCGTGGATTTTCGGTGGTGTCATTACTTTAGCTGCCGGTTTAACGATTGCGGAAATTGGTGCGCAGATGCCATATACAGGTGGACTATATGTTTATGTTGAAAATCTATATGGCCGAATATGTGGCTTTTTAGCTGGGTGGATGCAGGTTATTGTTTATGGCCCAGCAATTATTGCTTCGGTAGCTGGGTTTATGAGTATCATGATTACTAATCTTTTTGGAATTGATGCTAAATGGCGTATTCCTATTGCTTTAATTATTATCATTGCTATTGGATTAATGAATTTTTTAGAAAATAAAGTTGCTGCAGCTTTTTCAGTAATTACAACAATTGGTAAAATGATTCCAATCGCAGCTATTATTATCTTCGGTTTATTTTGGGGGCATCAAGATGCACTCGGACAAACTGTTAGTGAAATTAATCGTTCAGCTGGTGGATTCGGTGTAGCAGTTTTAGCGACTTTATTCGGTTATGATGGGTGGATCTTAATTGCTAATTTAGGTGGTGAAATGAAAAATCCTCAAAAATTGCTACCTAAGGCTATTATTTTAGGAATTAGCACTGTTTTAGTAATTTATACTTTAATCACTGTTGGTATTTTTAGATTTGTTCCTGCCAACATGATTCATAGCTTAGGTGAAAACACTACTTCTTATCTTGCAACTAGGGCTTTTGGTGATATTGGTGGTAAATTATTGTCAATCGGAATTATTGTTTCAATGATGGGTACTTTAAATGGTAAAATTATTACTTTCCCTAGAATTGTTTATGCAATGGCGCGTCGAGGTGATTTACCTTTTTCACGTATTCTTTCATATGTAACACCTAAAGGAAAATCACCTGTTGTAGCAACAATATTCATCATCCTACTTGCTACAATCATGATGCTCTTCTTTGATCCAGATCATCTTTCAGATTTATGTGTATTTACTATTTATTGTTTTTACTTATTGACTTTCTTTGGTATCTTTATTTTAAGAAAGAAAAATAGTAAGCGACCATTTAGTACACCACTTTATCCATTCGTACCAATTGTTGCAATTGCTGGAGGAATTTTTGTTTTAGTTAGTGAATTATTCAATGATCCTGCTGGTGTATTATTATTTGCAGGAATCGTAATTATCGGATTACCTGTTTTATATGTGGTTAAGAAAATGGATAAAAAACGATTAAAATAGTACTTTAAATATAAAAGTAGCGATCAGGTATTCATTACTTGATCGCTATTTTTATATTTAATTTTTACGCATTAGCAATTGTAATTCGTTCTTGGTGGTGAACTGAATCAACCGTTTCCTTAATGACTACTGTTGCCATAGTACCAGATGTTAACTTTGAATCTCCATCTTTGTTATAGAGTAATTCGTCAGTACCTTCAATATATTCAGTAGCGGGTCCTGCTTCAAATTGTAAAGCTGGAGAAATACCTAGCCAATCGACATCGTCTATACTGTTAAGATATTCTAACTCTTTCAATTGTTGCCGTGGTGTATTAATCCACGTATCAGCATTATCCATTTGGGCAATGTCATCAACTACTAAATGCTCGTCGTCACCAGTATGTAAGCTACCAGCACCTAAAATAAAGATTACTCTTATCTTATTCTTTCGTACTAAATTAATCAATTTCTTAGCTAATATAACATGTTCTTCTGCGTTCTTAGGATCAGTCCCAAAAGCATCAATAATTACATCAAATTTATCTAAGATGTTATCAGATAATGCAAAGATATCACCCACAATTAATTTGGCGTCGTCACCGAGTACTTTCTTCGCTTTAGATTCATGTCTAACAATCCCTGTTACATCGATTTCTAGATTTTGCTTTGCAAGTTTGTAAATTGCACTTCCTGCCATTTCAGAAGCGCCAATAACTCCGACTTTCATATTAAAGCCTCACTTTAATAATCTAAACTACATCTTCAATGTAACACCAATTAACTGAAATGTCTGAGGATATATCTTACTAAGTTAATAATCAAAATTTACTGAATTATACTTGTACCGTTGGAGTAATTTAACTTTACACCATCTTGTACATTAAAAATATAAACGTTAAAGTGAATAGTATTACCATTAGTAGATTGACCTTCCATTTCAACACCACGTGCTAATAACTCATTTCCTCTAAAAATTGGTGTAACACGATAACGAACGTAATTATTCCGACTTTCTTTTATGTAATCAGCAACTTGATCTTCATATCTAAGCATATCAGGATCATTTAATTGTCGTGTACCTGTCATTAAATTCTTTAAATTATTATTTTGTCCAGTCAATTGATACCCAATTAAGTGGCACCGATTGTAAAGCCAACCGCGAGGAATGCGTTTGTTATGCCAACCAGTTGGATCAACATGCAAAGCTTCTCTTGGAGAATTGGGCATTAATGATTCATTCAAAAGAGCATTAGCAGATGTTACTCTGTTTAAATCATCCAAGTTGCCGTATCTTTGCCATGCACCATTTGATGTGCTCAAATCGCTTTTTGAAAAACTAGGATCATTATTATTTACAGTAATAATATTTTGACCATTATAATTTAATGATGCTAATTTCGCTTTACTTACTGATTCTACAGTATGTGCACTGCTATAGTTCTTTAATTGCTGACGAAGTTTAGCAATTTTTTTATCCAGTATCTTAATGCGACTTTCAGTTTTTGTATTTTCTTTTTCTATCTTTTTAGCTTTTTGTTCATCTGTACGATTATATTTGATTACTGTTTTAGGAGTTTTAGCTAAAGCAATATTTTGTATATCAGAGTAGCTAAACGCTGAAAACGTAAGTAATATTCCTGCGGTAAGTGAAACTAATTTCTTTTCCATCATTATCTTTTTGCCTTTCTATAACCGGCAGCTTGTGCTTCTGCTTCTGAATTAAAGTAAATAGCGTTAGCAGAATTCATACGATATCCAGCTTGACCTGGAACATGATAAATATGGGAATTTCTGTTACCAACAATTTTACCCGTTTCAGCTGTATTCATATCACCATGATTACTTGCGGGATTACCGGTAGAATCATTTGAACGCTTCGGAGATGATGACTTAGATGCCTCATTGCTTCCAGTTTTTTGTTCCTGCTCCTCAGCCTTCTTATTTTCTTTTTCCTGTTGAGCTTTTGCTTGAGTTATTTTTTCTTTTTTAGCTTTTTCTTTATTGCGACTAAGTTCAGACCGCAACTTTTCGTATTCGGCTTTCTTTTTCTTCTCTTCTTTTGCTAGTAATTTTTGTGTTGCTAAAGCTGCAGTTAGTCTTTTCTTCCCCACTTTCTTAATAACATAATGAGTTTTTGCTTCAGAATTACTGGTACCCTTGCTATCATCCGGCAAAATGTTTCCTAATATTCCCAAGCAAACGAAAACCATAAATATAGAACTTAAACTTGACCATAGAATTGGTCGTTTTACATTGTGGAAAGCATATTTTTTCAACAGATAATAAGGAATTAGATAATACCAAAATAAAATCCATAAAATCACTTTCCAAATTTTATGCAATGTTTTCATTTATCGATCCTTCCATTCAATTCTTATTCTCCAATAGATTTTTACTAATTAATTCTACTCTTTTTCTCTGAGCGATTCCGAAATTCATTTTGTTTTTAAATTGAAATGTATGGATTTTAGGGTAAAAAAATAATCCCACTCTGGGGATTATTGGGAAATTATTTAAATCACATTTCTTTCGAATGGGTCATCACTAATTCCTTTTTCAAGAATATCACGACACCATTCTTTTGCGGTGAACAATGAGTGATCACGGTAGTTACCACAAGTCTTAATAGTTGTACCTGGTACATCTTCCCAAGTAATTGTGTCACGAATTTCCTCTAATGAAGACTTCAATGCTTTAGCAACTTCAGTAGTTGAATGTTCACCCCAAACGATTAGGTGGAATCCTGTTCGGCAACCAAATGGTGAACAATCGATTACACCATCAAGACGGTCACGAAGTAAGCTGGCAAGTAAGTGTTCAATAGTATGCAATCCGCCGGTAGGAATTGCATTTTCGTTCGGTTGAACTAAACGTAAGTCATAGTTAGAAATCTTGTCGCCTTTAGGACCTTCTTCAACAGTAATTAAACGAACGTAAGGTGCCTTAACTTTAGTGTGGTCTAATGTAAAACTTTCAACTTTTGCCATATTAATTTCTCCTTTTTTAAATAATTATATTATCTTTTAAATTAAATCTTGTTCGATATGCTCGAGATTTTATAAATTTGCTGCAACATAGAGGCCAAAGCAAATCAAACATCCCCATACTACCTGTGCTGTAATCCATAGTTTCTTCTTCATTGCTTTGTCCTCCCTTTTTTAATTTATTTTTATAAATTACTTCCAAACTTGCTTAGCAGTATCGATTACTAAGCCAATCTTTTTCCATTCATCGTCTTCTGTCAATTGGTTTCCTTCCTCGGTTGATGCAAAACCACATTGAGTGCTTAAGGCTAAGTTGGCTAAATCGTGGAACTTACTTGCTTCATTGATACGAGCAATCAAATCCTCTGGCTTTTCCAATTCAGGTTTCTTACTAGTTACTAAACCAAGTACTACTTCTTTATCAGCAGGAATTTCCTTGATTGGATCGAAGTTACCTGATCTTTCATTATCAAATTCAAGATAGAATGCATCGACATTTTCTTGTGCAAAAACGTATTTGGCAACCGGTCCATAACCACCTTTAGCAGCCCAAGTTGAGTGGTAATTGCCTCGACAAATATGAGTTGAAGTTCTTAAATCAGCTGGTAGATCTTTAAGTGCGCCATTGTTAACACGAAGGTATTTTTCTTGAAGTTCGTCACGGTCAAAACCTTGTTTAACCATTGTTGCCCAGAAATCATCATCTACGACCATTCCCCAAGTACAGTCATCCAATTTCACATCGCGACAACCTGCTTTGTAAAGTGCGATGATTAAATCATAATATGCTTTTGAAATATCGTTTAAAAGTTCGTCTTCGGTATCGTAAACTTTCTTCACTGCTGCAACATTTTCTGGGCCACGGACGAGTTCTGCGTAAAATTGGGCTGGTGAAGGAATGCTTTGACGTGGAGTTACATCACTGCCATCGGTTAAACTCTTCAAAAACTTAAATGCTTCTAAATCTGGATGATCACCTGTAAATTTAATCTTTCCCTCAACTTGAGCAGAATCATTACGAGTTTCTTCATCGTGGAAGAAGTAGCCATGTTCTTGAGTAGTGTGCTTAATTCCACCGAAGCCCCAAAAAGTATCAAGGTGCCAATAACTTCTTCTGAATTCACCATCAGTTACAATCTTTAAACCAGCTTTTTCTTCTTTTTTAACTAATTTAGCGATTTCTTCATCTTCAACCTTTTTCAAGTCAGTTTTTGAAATGTTACCCGCTGCAAAATCAGCACGTGCCTTTTTCAATTCTTCTGGTCTTAAGAAACTACCAACAATGTCATAATGTACTAAAGTTTTACTCATATTCTCATTCTCCCTATATGTTAAAAATGACGAAAAAAAGCGTCCCTAGGCTAGTATAGCCTAGGGACGCTTCAGCGTGTTACCACCCATATTCGATATTAATTCACATTAATATCCTTACTAAGTACGTTTCTAATTAAGAAATTATACTCGTATGCTATATCGGGCATCCCCCGTGAATTACTTACTACTGCTTGCAATCCAATGGACTCCAAGACCATTTTCATCAGGTCCTCCCGTACTGCATTTCACCATTCGCAGCTCTCTTTGACGGTACACGCTAACTACTTATCTTTTCTTCGTCGCTTGTTATCTTGATTTGATATTATATTATAATCTTAGATTAACTTTGTCAATATTTTTTAATAAAATATTCAAAAAAATCATAAATAAGAAAAATAGAATACATATTGTATTCTATTTTTCTTATTTATAATAGATATTTACTTTTGTATTATATGGAACATGATCATGAAGCCACTTGGCATCCCTTACTGATAGGCGAACACATCCGTGACTAGCGGGCATCTTCCCTAATTTATTGGCTTCCCTAATCACAAATTGATTTGACCACATATGAGTTGGTACAGAGTGGAATAAATATAATTGACCAATCCAGCCTACTGGATATAAAGCTTCTGAAAAACGATGTGGATGATACGAATTAGTGAGATAAGTACCAGTTGGTGTTAAGCTTTTACCATCTACAATCTTGCCAGCAGAACTGTACATAGTATAAAGGACTTTCTTCCCACTTCTAACATAGGTGCGGTTACCCAAAATAGAAACACGTAAATTCAAGTTCTTAACTTTGCGTAAGTTAGGATATGCTGTTTTAGTTTCACTAGACTTTAACCAATAGTTTCCGGTCATCTTGCGTAGATCAGCAGGATCATTATATGGTTGAAAGTCCGATTTTTTTAATTTTACTACTGTCGTTTTTGTTGTGGCATTAACCGGCTGTGCAACATTAGTAGCCATCGGAAATGCCAGCAATATAGCAGTCATTAAAGCCATCTTAAAGTTTGTCTTCATTTTTCGATCTCTACTTTCAAGTAAATTTAGCTATATTTTACACCAGAAATCGATAAATTAATGCTTATCTTTTATATATTAAAAAAATAGAGCCCAGATGATAATAGCCACGATTAATAAAAGCATTTTACATGCCAGTAATACTAGGTCTGGCTGCGAAATGATCTCGTTCCTTTTCAATCTGTGTTGATGCTTACTTAACTAGTTTCTTAATCTATTCCATAATTTATTACTTCCTTTGTTAGACAGCTAATATATAACCTTCTAAAATTAGTTAACCGTCAAACAAAAGATAAAAATAAAGACCATCCAGATCTGGATGGTCTTTATTGAGTGTATATAAAATTAATTCATATATTCAATATCTTGTTTCTTAAACAAATCGTAGCAGATTAAATCTTCTGAATCTAAATCTGCTTTATGCATATCTACTGCATTAATCCGATTATTGTCATAAGTAGTAAAGTACAAAATACCTTTATCTAAGTTCATACAATCTGTATACATAGTATATTCATAGCGATTATCTTCTACTTCATCTAAACCATCAGGTTGTTCTACTGAATGCAGAATATGGAAATAATTAGTAACATTTTCCACTTCATTTTTTCCTTGTGGAGTGTGTGCCAAGACAAAAGCTACCTTAACAAATCGAGAGCTAGAATCCATTCCACCAGGTAAGTGGTGAGTACCTAAGCCTCTACTATATAGATTAAGATCAACATTAGGAACCAATGTATTCTTAGGATTATGTGGAGTAACGTCGGCGTAGTCACTTAATTTAATTAATTGATCCGGAAATTCAGGATTGTTAGTTAAGACATTCACTGGATTATCATAAATATGTAAACCTGAATTGGTTGATTCAACTACGATACTCTTACCAGCTTTATCACTTAAAATCCAATGTAAATCAGCTGCAGGATAATTTGCTGAAAAGCTAATATTTAAAATATTTGCATTATCTAAGATTTCTTTAACATCGTCAGTATTTTCACAATTACTTAATAAGTATGGCATTAATTCAAAAGAAGCAATATTCTTCTTACCTTCGATTTTAGGAAAGTAATGATTAGGACCTTGAAAATTTAATCCTGCAATACCAAGCCCCTTTTCATTAATTGCATCACATAATAATGGATAATCATCATTAACTACAGATACTCCGATAAAAGCATAATGCATCTTTTGAGAGGGCATTTCTCTATACTTAAATTCGTAGTTTCTTGGTACAATGACTACTTTTTGACCATAAGCAATTTCATAGTCAAGATTTCTACCAAAATAATGATCGTTAGGATTATAACAAATTGATGTACACATTTACTGCACGCTTTCTATAAATATTACGTACTAACATTTTATATTCTACTACTTATTAATAATGTGGTTTTAACTTCCCTAATTTAATTAGTAAAATGTTCAAAATGATCTGAAAATTCAGTCGGAATAAATGGCTTTTGATAGATATATTTATATAGGGCTTGATACTGAGAATATAGTTTCTCTTCTGCCTTATTTTGTGCTGGGACATAGTAATGCTTACCAACTAAATCCTTAGGCAAATATTCTTGTCTAGCAATATTGTGTGGTAAATCAAACATATTCTGCATTTCTCCAGCACCGCGTAATTTCCCCGCTCCCTTATAATGATAATCTTGTAAATATTTTGGCATCGGATGATCAGCTGGATGTTCAGCATCTTTAGCTGCTTGATAATATGCTTGCATTGCTGAATCAGAACGCGGTGCTACTGCTAGTAAAATTGTTGCCATAGCTAGATGTGTTGAAGCACGTGGTAAGCCGATCTCTAGAGCTGTATTTGCCAAAGTAATTACTTGCGCTACTCTTGCCGAATCAGCCAAACCAACATCCAATGCTGCTAAGTCCTTAAGACGTCTTACAACTGATTCAAGGTCGCCAGATTTTAGAATAACTGCAAGATAATATAAAGCTGCATCAGCATCAGATCCTTCAATTGAATCTTGAAAAGCTGATAAATAATCATAATGCTTAGTGGCATCTTTATCAAAGGCAAAGTGTTGATTTCTAGCAAATTCTTCAATATTTGCCATTGAGATGTTTTGGGGATGCATAGCATTGAGAGTGTCTAAAATATTTAAAGATACACGCACATCCCCATTGCCACTATTTGCAATAGCATGCGCTTGTTTCTTTGGTAAATCAAAATTTAAATGTTCCTCGGCGGCTTTAATTAATACTAATTCAATATCTTCTGCCTTAATGGGATAAAACTCAAAAATTTGGCATCTTGATCTAATTGCCGGTTGGATTGACATAATAGGGTTCTCAGTCGTCGTTCCGACTAGCAATACATGACCATTTTCTAAATATGGTAATAAATAATCTTGAATTGGTTTAGTTAAGCGGTGAATTTCGTCTAAAAGTAAAACAAAACTTTCATCTGGATGTTTTTGAATTAATTTTTGCAGCTGACTTTTATTCTGAATGGATGCATTAAACTTTTCAAAAGGTAATCTCAATGTTTGAGACATTACGTAAGCCAGCGTTGTTTTCCCGCATCCTGGTGGTCCCCATAACAATAAGCTAAGAAGTATATGCTCTTTAATAATTTGATAAAGTGGTTTGCCTTTAGCCAATAAATGGTTTTGTCCTACCATTTCACCTAAGGTCTTAGGTCGCATTAGATCGGCTAGTGGTTGTTTAAATGTCATTAATTTTCCTTTCCAATTTTTAAATAATCTTGCTTCTTTTATATCCTTTTCTAAATTGTAATTAACATGAAATGGATAGATAGGAATAATTATTAGCTGGATTTTGCCTAGCTTTACAAGTAAGTACACTAAGAAACATCCTATCATTTTTTCTCACTTACTTGAAAGATTAACTCTTTTAATTATTATCACCTTTGGTGAGACAATTATTGGCATTGCTGACTGCTTTAAACCCAATGAATTTTCAATTGATTCCATTTTGATTTTTGTTATCGTGGCATGTTTGTTTTTTGTTTATATAACTGAGTTTGATCATTTAATTGAAGAAAAGAAAACTGGTCAAACTGGTAATTTACTGATCTATCTTCACTATTTTATCTTACTTGGCTTAAGTTTAATTACTGTATCTTTGAAGTTTATCAGTGAAAAAGAAGCCAACTCATTGTTTGCAATATCTTGTTTATATGGTGGCATGTTTTTATTTTACGTGGGGATAACTATTGCAGTTACTTATAATAAAATTCAATATAATTCTATTAATAAAATGAACCTTACCAGCTGGATCATTAGTTTAACTATTGGTTATGCTATTTGCCTAATTAATCCATCTTTGTTTACAATCGTTTTATGTAGTGCAATTATTAGTTTGTTTAATGCAGGAATGAAAGTAAGAATTCTGTATCAAAATTAATATTTTAAAAAAACAACCCAGGCTTGCCAAAAGTCTGGGTTGTTTTTTGGGAATAAGTAATTATTTTTAATACTTAGGAATCCACTTAATATTTTCAGTAGCTGCTTTGGCATCTGTAATATTTGGAGTCGCAAGTTTTTGATCAATTGCAGTTTGCGCTACACTAATTGCTTCCTTATCTGAAAAAATTCTAATCTTAGAAATCGGTGGTAATACTGAAGCCCCCTTTTCATTTGGATCAACAATTCCGCCAAGTGAATGAGCAGCGGCAGAAAGCATTTCATCAGTAACTAATTTGGCTTTGCTTGCCAAAACACCTAAACCAAGTCCTGGGTAAATCAAAGCGTTGTTAGCTTGTCCAATATGGTAAGTTACGCCATTGTATTTTACAGGATCTGATGGTACACCTGTAGCAACTAATGCACGACCATCAGTCCACTTGATCAAGTCTTCTGCAGAAGCTTCAATTAATTTAGTTGGATTAGAAATTGGAAAAATAATCGGTCTTTCAGTATGTGTAGCCATTTCTTTAATTGCTTTTTCAGTAAATGCGCCCGGTGTGGTAGAAGTACCAATCATTACTGTTGGATGAACGGTCTTAATAACCGCTTCTAAATTAGTTAATTCATCGGCATTAACAAATTCTGATCTTTCCCGTACAAATGGTCTTTGTTCAGGAGTGATGCCTGGTGTGTCACTGAATAGCAAACCTTGTTTATCAACCAAATAAAAATGTTTCTTTGCTTCTTCAGGATCCATTCCTTCAACTAGCATTTCACGATACATCATATTAGCGATTCCCATGCCTGCAGTTCCTGCACCAAAGGTAAGGAAAATTTGATCACTGAATTTTTGTTTAGAGATATTAAGTACGCCAAGTACACCAGCTAAACATACAATTCCTGTTCCTTGAACATCACCATTAAAGACAGGAATTTCTTTACGATACTTGTTTAGAATCTTAGTAGCGTTGTCACGACCAAAGTCTTCGAAGTGAATATAAACATCTGGGAAGACCTTACGTGCAATTTTTACAAACTTATCAACAAAGTCATAGTACTTGTCGCCTGTAACTCTGGCGTGCTTTTCACCTAAATAAAGTGGATCATCGATCAGTGTTTGGTTATCTGTACCTACGTCAAGTACGATTGGTAATACTTCACGTGGATCGATTCCTGCAGCTGCAGTATAAACCATTAATTTACCAACTGAGATGTTAACACCATTTGAACCCCAGTCTCCAATTCCTAAGATTCCTTCACCGTCTGTAACAACAATCAGTTTGATCTTACGTCCACCAGCTGCATTAGTTAAGCTAGCTTCTATTTCGCCAGGATTATCAATTGAAAGAAATGCGGCGCCTTGTGGCTTCATAAAAATTTCACTATATTCTTCAATTGCCGGTGCGATAACTGGATCATAAATAATTGGCATTAATTCTTCAATGTGTTGTTCAATTACATAGTAGAAAAGTGTACGATTAGTGTTAAAAAGTTCCATTAAGAATTTTCTTTGATCAATACCTTTTTCGTGAAGTTGATCTTGATCATAAATTCTTGTTGCTTGCTCATCAATGGTTTGAACTTTAGCTGGAAGTGCTCCAATTAATCCTAAGCTTTCTCTTTCACTCTTAGTGAAAGCAGTTCCTTTATTCAAAAATGGATCGTTTAAAATGTTATATGCGTTCGTCATTCAAATGCCCCCTGTTTGTCTTCCTTTACTTTTTTCTTGTATCATTGTTTAGGAGTATAAAACTTTAAAAAATTTATAGTCAAATGGTGTGCGATACCAAAGATTTATTTATATGAGGATAAGAAACGTTGAATATTCAAGATTTACGATACTTCCATGAATTGGTCAATCTGAAAAGCTATACGAAAACTGCAGAAAAATTTGGTGTTAGCCAACCTACAATTACTGCAGCCGTTAAAAGATTAGAAAATAGATTCGGTGGTACATTTTTAATTAGAGACCAGCCTCATAAAAGCATTATTATTACTCGATTGGGGGTGCAGTTTGATGAGCATGTTCAATCAATTTTAAATGAAATTAATATTGTAGAAGAAGAAATTAAACAGAATCAGAATGCTTCTATTCCTTTTGGCTTACCACCAATTATCGGGAGAAATTATTTTCCTAAGATTGTATCGCAATTGTTTGCTAAAGGACTTCTTCACCGCTTAAACGTAATTGAAAATGGCTCATATGATCTCTATCATCTCTTACTTGAAGGTTATATTAATTTTTCTATGCTTGGCTTAACCAAAGTTAATGTAGAACCAGGTATTAAGTTGGAAGTGGTTAAAAGCTATCCAATGTGTATTGTGGTAAGTAAGACTCATCCTTTGGCTACCAAAAAAGCGATCTCCTTTAAAGAGATCGCTAATGAAAATTTTATTGGCTTAAGCAGCGATTATATCCATACCAAGGCATTAGATCGAATGCTTAAAAAGAGTAAAATTAATTTAAATACAATTTATCGTAGTCCCGATGTCACAGTAGTCAAAAATATAGTGGCGCAGAACTTAGGTATATCATATTTGACTACATTATCAATTACTGAAAATGATGATGTGATTTCTATCCCTTTGCTTGATAAAGATCAACCTAAATTTATCTTGGCTGCTGCAACTAGAGAAAACCACATTATGACAGATGCGGAAGAAGAATTTTGGGAAATTTTAACGCAAATATCTTTGAGAAGGCAGGTCTTAACCTCTACGCTACCATCGTAGGAGCTAAATACTACGAAACTCAAAGTACTCCTATTTTTAACGCTAAATAAGAGTTTATTTAAGGGAAGGACAATGATTTAAATTATGACGCAAGAAATCATCAAATACGTACTGGAACAGGCATCTGGCGTGGTAATTGCCCTAGTCCTGCTTATACGTATTGAGAGTAAATTGGACAGTCTAACTTCAGCAATCATGCACCTTTCGGATAATAAGGCTTAATATGTTAGACTTTATATTTAATTAAACGGAAAAATTTAAATTAGGAGAGTAGAGATGAACGATATTAATTTATTAGGAAGACACCTGAACTTAAACAATCAGCTAATGGGCGCCCTTATACATGGTTTACAATGGCCGTGCCTCGACAAGATAACCGAAAAGAAGCTGATTACATCCGCTGTTTAGCCTTCGATAACAATCTATAAGCACTGCGACAAAGGTCGTCAAATTTTGTGCCAAGGCAGACTACAGGTATCTACTTCAATTGATGAAGCAACTAAAAAAGTTAAATATCATCACACAATGGTAGTATCAAGCACCCATTTTCTGCATGATCCTAATATATCGTCTGCATCTATTTAATTTAAATACACGAAAAAAAGCAGTTCGAAAACTGCTTTTTGTTTTGCTCTCTAACTCCCCTCCGCTGCGGGGAGTTAGAGAATCATATAATACTAACAAATGTTTTAAGAAGTTAATTTTATATAAACACAAAATCCTGCTACAAAAACTAAAAATGCAATACAGGTTAAAAATAATACCTTTTGCCAACTTTTACTTAAAAATTCACTTCCAAAAGAAAACATCCACCATCCCAGTGTTCCAATAGCTGACATCCATAAATTATGCTGATTAGTTAGCAAATCATAAATTAAAAATAGAGCTACAAGCCCAATTGGCGGTAACAAATAAACAGCAATTTTTTTACCCATTTGTGCCTCCGCTTACTTCTTTAAAAGTTGATACGTCCATTATTTGGATACTTATCATGAGCATCCCAATATTTTGCAATATAATATCCTGGACTACCAGCATAATCAAGAGCCTGATCGACTACTTTAGAAGCTACTCTTCCTGCAGCCCCTCCTACAATGCCTTGTAAAGCTATTTGAATAGTCTTTTTGGCTGCACTTTTACCAAGTTTTTTGATGGCATATTTTACACCCAATGAACCCACACCACCAGAAGCACCAATAAGTGCTGCATCAATCACAGCACCCATTTGTGACACAGTGATTCCTTTCCAGCCACCTTGTACTGCTAAAGTACCATGTAAATGACGTTGAGAAACTTGATCCAAAGCGGGTAAACTATAATCTCCTTGACGTTGATTATTAACAATTGTTCGTAAGTAATCTGTACTTAAATCGGGATAGCTCTTCTTTAATGTTTCAACTACTTTATCAACATCTTGTGCAGATAATTTGCTATTGACAGAATTATCTTCTTCAAACCATTCTGAGGTAATTAAAGGAGATTTTTCCGGCTGTTTTGATTCAAAACTGTTTGTAGTGGCACTAACTGTATTCGTTAATGCTGGAGTAACAGTAGCTAACAAAGTTGCAGAAAGTAGAGCAACTGATGTTGATTTCAATACTTTTTTCATAATAATTTTCCTCCAATTATTCCTATACTTAACAGCTTTGTTAAAGAAAAAAGCGCCCTACCAGACCAATTTTATTTTGATCTAATAGGGCGCTTTGGGCGCTGTACCACCTATGTTCGCTGGGCATAAACCCAGCCTCGTTGCACGTGCGGCTCAAAAAGAGCGATACGTCGACGCTGTAAAGGGCGTGCCCTGAAACTACTCAATTCGTAATTTCTGCTCAAAGGTGATTTTCAGCTAAACCTTCGTTGTTTCTTCGCACCAACCAGAAACTCTCTGTAGTACTTCAGTTAAACTTACTTTCCTTGTCAAAGCCGTTATTATTTTTTGTTGATCATAATATTACAGTGATAAAAATTAAAAGTCAACAGCAATTTTAATTATTTATTAGTTAAATTATAAAATTTATAATTTTAATATAATATATTGTGATCCGGAGAACCTATCTATTTTGATGTTTTTCAATACATAATATTAATATTGAAATTTTTTAAAGTGAAAAAATACTGCATAGATTCACTGTTAATTTTCATCTCAAAAGCCCGAAAGGTCTTCAATAAACACCCCAGACTTATGTTGAGGTGTTTGTTAGGTTCAGAGCAGAGAATTTCCCTATGTTAGAAAAATAAGGAAAATTCCTCAACTTATGCGTCGGCGATGCCCGTCCGTTACAGTCATTACTGAATTATCTGATGTATCAATCCGTGCGTCTACATGCCCCTACACGGCATTAAAATAAACCTCTACATCAGTCCCAGCACCCAAAATTGAGCGCCCGCATGCGTCTAATCTTATATCCTTGGATGTCCAGCTCCCGAAAATCTACCTTTTCAAATGCCCAAGTTACCTCGGCGCTAAATTCTCCGATAAATCGTAGCTCATCAGTTTAATTATAAGACCGAATTTGCCTGCCCACTTCTTTTCATCTTAACGGGGGCCTTGAAGCCTTACCCCCTGCGCTTCCTATTCATCTTAGTAATGAGGAAGATAAATAGGACCGTCCCCTTTGTGTCTCACATCTTGATTTCTTCTTCAGTTCAAGTTACAATCTTGATTAGCTAATTTAATTAGCGATAAGATTGTTAGAAAAGCGTGAAGCTACAAAGGTGCGTTTGTAGTTTCACGTACAGCTCAACTTTGAACGCCAATTCAAGGTTGGGCTTTTTTCATTTGTATTCAATTTTCGTTTTTTATTAGAAATACACCAAAAGCCCAGGTTGAGACAGTATTGATTACATAGTAGATCAAGAATTAAGGCATCGCGCGATTCCCAAATAATACAATGTTTAAAGGCATTCCAATAAAAATAGTATTAGCGTTAGCTATGATATTAATAAAAGTACCGCGACGACCTACTCTTATTTTTAAAACTTTAACTAGAATAAATGCTACGATATATGAAATAACTACGCCAATAAATGGCAAAAGTAAGTCTTCAAATAATCCGATTAAGCTACTTCTTGTAAGATTATTTTGGACTGAGACAAAAATAGATACTGGCAGCGCAATTTGTGTAATTAATTTAGAAATATTGCCGGAGAATGTATCGGCAAGCCAGCCTTTTTTTCTCAAGATATACCCCAATACCATTATTAATACAATAACCACTACGCTAGATACTGATGATAGAAATGTTGTCATTTATATTTCTCCCTTCATATAATCAAATCTTTAGTTGATTAAAAACTGCTCTATATGTATTGGATATTGGCATAGCGTTTATATCATTTTTTATTTATCAAGAAATGAAGAAAAATTTTAAATATTTTAAAAATTTCTATAAGAATCAAAAAGGACCAAAATTTTTAAGTTTCAACTCTTTTAGTTAAAGATTGATTTTAATTTAGATTTACAACATCACTCTATAATTTGTTTTACACGTCGTGGTAATAAAGTAATTGGACAGCAAGCACTAGTTTGATCAACTTTGAATAAAAAATATTAGCTAATGAAACCTCTTGGTTGAATGATTAAGACAATAAGCTTAAAATAACTTTTAAATTTTGTATGGAGGTATATGAGATGACAGCAAACGAGAAAATTATTACCCTTGTAAAGCCAGAGTATTTGAAGAAGATTCCAAAAATCTTTAGAAAGCATGCTACTGATAATACTTGCAAGTTGATTGCTAAAGAACATTCTGATTTATATAAGGCATTTGAAAATGGCGAACCTACTAAAATCCAAAAACAAGAAATGACTGATTTGATTAATAGCATCTTTGAAGAACGAATGAAGAAGCATAAGATGCTGTAAAATAGTGAATATGAAAACACCGGTGAATTTTTTAGTGAAGTTCATCGGCGTTTTTTGTCTTTATAAACAAAAAGAGCCTGAAAATGTCAGACTCTCAAAACTAATATCTATTAATAATTTTATTTACTTTCATATGATTTTTCTTGCATTAATCCTGCTGCATCAACGTCAATTGAATAGATCCAGTAATTAAGTACCTTTAATATGATAAATTGCTTGGTTGCCATTAAATGAAGTCTAACCAGTAGAGCTCTTATAAATATAAGTATTATGAGTTGCTTTTCTAGTTACACCATCTATATTAGCGGGTTTGATGTATAAATACTTACCTGTTACTTCAATTCATCAATATAGGTTTTCAACTCAGGAAGCTTCTTGATATTAAAAGTAAAGTCATGCATCCCCAACTTCTGCGCAGTTTCCGTATTCTCTGGACGATCATCGATAAAGAGACACTCATCAGGAATCAAATCATATCTATTCAGCAAAACTTGATAAATCTTTTGATCTGGCTTCATTAGCTTCTCCGTCGCTGAGAAAACTTCGCCTTCGAAGTATTTACCATAGTCGGTCCTCATTAAGTAATTAGCAAATCGCATCCCCGTGTTAGATAAAGCAAACATGTGATAGCCCTTTTGGCGCATATCCTTCATGAAAGTCAACATTTCAGGGAAATAGATCACTTCTTTAGGCCACATAGTCATGATCTTTTCAATCTTGGGATGCAATTCTTCTGGGAGTTTTCTTTTGAATATCTCAGTAGCTTCATCTTCAGTTATCTCCCCTGCATCAACTTCAAGCCATTCTTTTGAACCAAAGATATTTTTCTTAAAAATAGCACGTTCGTCGTCATTTACATCATAGTGGTCAAGAATCTTATCAGAATCGTAATCAATTAATACATTTCCAAAGTCAAAAATTATGTTTTTCAGCATTTCGTCTACTCTTTCGTTAGGTTATGCATTAATTATAAACTACATTTGAATTAGAACTTGCGATCCAATATCTAAGCTAGTACTATGTGATTCACTACCCCAATCTCGCACATCATAATTCTCTGTATCGGCTAGTGAATCTGCAGTAAACAAAAGTTGTGCAAAATTAATTTTTCTAAAATGAGCACATGCAGCCATCCCAGCGCATTCCATTTCTACAACACTGGCACCAAGCTGACGAAATTGTGCGACTTTTTTAGGTGTTTCTCTAAAGAATCCATCCGTTGTCCAAGTTGTTATTTCGTCATACTTTAGATCTAATTTATCAAGCTGTTCCTCCACTTTTTTTATAAACTGGTAGTTCAAGTCAACAAATTGACCCGGTTCCATATAGTGAAAGGAAGTCCCTTCATCGCGAATTGCACGAGTAGGTAAAAGCATGGCATTTTCTGGTAAATCTATTAATGCTCCTGCAATACCGACTGCTAAAACTTCTTTGACACCATAGCTTATTAACCAATCTAAAAGTTGTGTTGCTGCAGGTGCCCCTAGCGGTGCCTGACATAAAGTGAAAAATTTGCCATTAATTTCAACTTCGTAAATTTTAGGAGTAAAAGATACAGAATCAAACATTCCTATGGTGCGGTGAAGATGCTTGTCTAAGAATAAATCTATTTCTTCTTTGGGCGCAAATGCATAAAGTAATCTTGAATGAAAATGAAATGACTCTTGATCATGATCCGGCTCAATTACTGCATGTGCATTTTTGTCAAAGTCTAAGATGAATGGTTGTTGGTTCATAGTTTTACTCTCCCTGTTATTCTTCGTTCAAATTAATGAGAACTTTAGCTCCAATTTCTAAACCCATGCTGTACGACTTACGTCCCCAATTTCGTCTATCATAATTCTCCATTTTAGCTAAAGAATCTCCCGTAAATAGCAACTGAGCAAAATCTACTTTTCTAAATTGAGAACACGCAGCTAATGCAGCGCATTCCATTTCTACTGTGCTGGCCCCCAGTTGACGAAATTGTGCAACCTTTTTAGATGTTTCCCTAAAAAATCCATCTGTTGTCCAAGTAGTAATTTCATCATATTTGAAACCTAAATTTAGAATAGCTTTTTCGACTTGAGTTAAATAATTACGGTTTATTTTTATAAATTGACTAGGTTTTAAATAATAAAAGGAAGTCCCCTCACCACGAATTGCACGACTAGGCAAAAGCATTGTATTTTCTGGCAAATCTACCAATGCACCTGCATTTCCTATGGCTAAAACTCTCTTCACACCATAGTTAATTAACCAATCTAGCAATTTAGTAGCTGCAGGTGCTCCCAGCGGTGCTTGACATAACGTAAAATATTCATCTTTAATTTTAACTTCATAGATTTTGGGTCTAAATGAAATAGTTCGAAAGCTTCCTAAGGTACGATGCGGATATTGATCTAAGAAAACATCGATTTTTTCTTTAGGAACAAATGCATAAAGTAATCTTGAATGAAAATGATATGGTAAATTTTCAAAATCTGGTTCAAGCACTGCATTTTGATCATTGTCAAAGTCTAAGATGAATGGTTGTTGATTCATATATACTCCCCCATGTCTTGATTTCCATTAATTCGATAAAAATGGACAAAAATTAGAATAGTTTATAAACTTTTGTTCATTTTCAATTGACCAGTCATGAATCCCAGCATCTCCGGTAATTAACTTAACATTAGATCCTATTGGTAATTGAAGAAAGGCTTGAAATAATCGCATAATCATTCCACCATGACTAACTATTACAGTTGTTGAAGTAGGATCATTTTCACTAGTGATTTGTGAGAGAACATACTCGGCCCTCATCCTAAATTCAAGTTCACTTTCTTGCTGATAATGTGATTCATGTATTGCAGCAGGTATATTAGGATATTTTTCATAAGCCAATTTATAATTCATCCCCGCTCTTAAACCGTTATTAAATTCCTGCAATTTATCTTCTAAATTAACTTTAAGATTTGTTTTCTTCGCTACGTGTTCTGCGGTTTGCATAGCTCGTTTTAAAGTACTTGAATAAATCTTATCTACTTTGTAGTTTTCTGAAATATACTCTGCAGTTTTTTCTACTTGTTCATGCCCTAATTTTGTCAAAGAAAAATCTGCTCGACCTTCACATACTTTTAATATATCGGCTTCACTTTGACCATGTCTAACTACTAATAATCGCATAATTTATCCACCACGTTATTTTCTACTCTATAGTCTTTTCAATATTTCAAAACAAATATCTAACCCTCGACGATGCGAAGCCGTACCTCCGTTTCGTGGATCATAATCTTTTTCATTTGCTAAAGTATCAGCAGTAAATAAGATTTGAACGAAGTCAACTTTTCTAAACTTAGCACATGCAGCCAATGCTGAGCATTCCATTTCTACTGTGTTGGCCCCTAATTGTCGAAATTGTGCAACCTTTTTAGGTATTTCTCTGAAGAATCCGTCTGTTGTCCAAGTTGTTATTTCATCATACTTTAGATTTAACTTATCAAGTTGTTCTTCTATTTTGCTTAAAAAATGAGACCTCAAATCAACTGTTAGACTATCTTCCAAATAATGAAAAGAAGTCCCTTCATCTCTAATAGCTTTAGTTGGAATAAACATCGCATTTTCTGGTAAATTGGTTATCGCTCCAGCATTGCCAAAGGCTAACACCTTTTTGACACCATAACTTATTAGCCAATCTAAAAGTTGTGTTGCTGCAGGTGCTCCTAGTGGTGCTTGACATAACGTAAAATATTTACCCCTTCTTTCAATTTCATAAATATCAGGTTGAAAAGAAATAGTATCGTAATTACCTAACACTTTATGTGGAATTTCTTTCAAAAAGTTGTCTATATCCTCCTTAGGGACAAAAGCAAATAGCAATGTAGGGTGAAATCGAAAAGGGTGATTTTCATAATTAGGTTCAATGATGGCCTTGGGATTACTATCCTTTTGTAAAATATACCGCTCTTCTTTCATACATACTCCTCACATAATAAATAAATCAAATTCTATTCCTCTTTAATATCCTTCATAATAATGTCAATCTCATCTGCCAAACTTAGCTCATTAGAAAACTTAGTCTCAGGGATGAAACCAATGTACCTTCCACCAAGAACGCATTTGTTTTTCTCCAAAAGAGCTAATATGCCTTTGGCTGTGCCGCCTTACCGTTACTTCAAAAGGAATGTCGAAATAATAGGTATAAATTGCATTGCCGAAAAGATGTTGAGCTTCCTTAAATAATGGTAGACCTAGAGTATTCTTACCATCCTTGACGCGCAGCATATCCCGTCTAACTGTATCTTGCGGAATGAGTAAGGTATAATTGATTATGAATCTCCTTAGCTAATGTGGTTTTGCCACTGCCAGAATTACCTCTGATGATGATTAATTTAGACAAACGGATCACCTCTTTTTGAACTAAAATTATTATTCTCTTTGTTTTATCAAAGGAATAATCAATAAAGTAATACTAAAATAAGCCGCTGACACAAAAAACATCACTTTTAAATTACCAGCAATTTTCATAATTGCATTACTTATAAATAAAGAGAAGCTAACTAAAATTTCGGCAATAAACGAAACTGTAGAAAGCATAGTTGATTTATTACTTTCTCCATAAATTACTTCATTACTAGTAGCAGAGATTTGCCCTGACATCATTCCCATCAATAATTCAATCAATAGAAAAAGAATTAACGATAAATATTTATTTTCTATAATCCCGCTTAAAATAAATGCTAAGATCATACATGTAATATTTAAAATTGTAATACTCTTTGTATTTGCTAATACAGACAATTTATTAAATATACTTGAACCTAAAATAAGCGCAAACATAAATAAGGTGTACACAACAGATAAATTAAAGCCAAATTTTTCAACATAGATAATTGACCAATATATTAAAATAAACTGTGTTCCACAATCATAGTCAACATTTAACAACAATAATATCCAGAAGTTTCTTTTTCTAAAGAAACCAACAATATTTTTAATATTATTAGTTTGCTGTTTATTCATTGCTTTATTATCAGAAAAAGATAAAACTTTTATCACAATAAAAATAAACACTGGATATAATCCTAAGCCAATCAGTGCAAACCAAATGGGTGCAGTATCTTTTATTGCAAAAAGCCACGTCTATTGCAAAAAGCCACGTCCCAATGTTTCCACCTATTAATGTTGTTAAATTCAAAATAATAACTTGCATCCCCATTAATTGGCTATTAGGAGATATATGATTAGATTCTTGTAAATCAGTTATATAAGCAATTAAAGTTCCCGAATTCAGTGCAAGTCCAATTCCATATAGCAACTCTGCTAAAGAGAAGAACAAAAAGTTCCTAAAAAGAATAAGAATCAAAAAACTGCTAGCAATAACTATAGAAGACAAAGCTAGAACTTTTAATCTACCAATTCTATCTGCCAGCCATCCTGCTGGAAGCAATCCAACCATAATACCAATATTCTGAAACGATTTTATCGAACTAATATTCACATTTAGGATACCATTTCTAGCATAGAATAATGAAAATATACCTGACATTGATGATCGGAATAGCGTAAACACTGCTGTAAAAGCTAAAAATAAAACTGCAATTTTAAAATTTATACTTTTTACCTTCATAATCATCACCACTTCTGTTCGCTATACTATTTCAATGATATCTCCAACTATATCGGTAATCTTCTCTGGATACTCAAAATGAATATAATGATAATCTCCCAGAGAAATTATTTTAGATTTTGGATTGCTAGTATGATATTCAGAACGTTTATACTCTTCTTCACGATATTCTTCAGTAATAATTATGCTAGGAATATCATCATCCATTCTCATGTCACTCTTCCAATATGAATCGTTTTCTAGAGAACTTTGAGCATTTTGGTTGTCTTTCTCATCAAATTTCGCAGCATTTTGTTCTGTAGTATTCCAAAACTCTTCATTTTCCTCAGGAGTAAGAATTCTAGCTAGATCATTTTTAATCTGCTTTTCTAGTTTATCAATGGATTTACTTTTTTCGATATAGTTTTTTTCTTTTGGTGGATTTAAAATTATTTCTCTAGTAGTAGGTTCAATACCAATAAAAGCCTTTAAGTTGTTAACTTTATCTTTCATTTGCATAGCATAAACACCACCGATACTATGAGCTAAAATAATTACTTTGTTTGCCTTCACGTTATTAATGATTTTAGCTAATTGATTTGCTTCATCTATGATGGTGTAGTTTTTCAATGATTTATCACTAAATCCACTATTTAAATAATCTGGAGCAAATACCCCGTAGTTATTTGGTAAAGAATCAATTACCTTTTGAAATGATTGTGCTGTATCGAAACTACCAAAACCATTTAAATAAACAATTAGTGGTTTACCCTCTTTATATGCAATATTAATTTTGCCAAATTCAGTTTCAACTTCTTTTCTTTTCATGCTTAACCTAATCATTCCAATTACTTAACCCTCTTTTTAAATACTTTCATGCCTAGTTCATCATCTTTTTCATACTTAAAACCGGTTCGCAAAGCAACATTTTGACTAGCCAAATTGTCCTGCGCAGTTCGCAAAAGCAGGTAATTCAACTTTAATTGTGCGAATGAATAATCAACTAAAAATTCAACACATTTAGTCATAATTCCTAAATGTTGATAATCACCTGAAAGCCAATATCCTACCTCACCAGATTCAGGAGTTAATTGATGTAAATCAATCATCCCTGCTGGCTTTTCGTCAATCAAAATTACTAAGTTGAATGCTGTGTCATCTACCATTTTTTGCTGAAAAATTTTAATTGATTCAGTTTCTTTTTGAACAGTATCTATACTATTAGCCCATTTTAGATATTTTGAAAATTGCACATGATTCTTTTCTAATTGTTCAAATAAAGCAGGTGCTTGCCAAGTTTCTGGTAACACTAATGAGATTGAATGTTTATTAACATCAAAACTATATAGAGTAAATGGTCTCATGATGTTTAGCCTTCTTTCTCAATAATCTTCTGAATCGCAGGAGCAATCAAACTTTCTTCTAACATCATATCTACTGGATGATAAGCATCATCGATACACTCATCCCAATATTCAATATGCTTCTTATCAATGTAACTATCTGATTCTTCTACTGCTTTTCCATTCTCGCCTTGTACTGAATACCAATAAAAATATGTATATCCGTCTGAATTTTCTTCCTTAAAGACATTTTCGACATACATCTTTTCATTCTTCATTGTAGCTACAGTATCCTCGGAATGACTGTTTAAAAAATCCATCCATTCTTGTGCTTTTTCTTCCTTCCCCTTTTTAATTCGAAATCGTGTTAATTCAATTTGAACCATTTTTCAAACTCCTTTCTATATTATTTTTCATAAAATAATCTATCTAATTCAACGTTTAGCCTTTGTTTTAACTTTTCAAGTTCTTCATCAGTTGGTTCGTTATCAGTGCTATACATTTTTTCTCGTGGATACCACCATACCGGCCCTTTACCGTAATAGCCATATTCCCCTAAATCTCCGCTAATTCTTGGAAATAAATGCCAATGCAGATGTGAATCACCATTTCCTAATAATTCATAATTCATTTTTTCACATTCAAAGGCTTTTGATACAGCTTCCCCCACTAATGACATTTCTTCTAAGAAATTTAATTTTTCATTCGGCTCTAATTGATATAATTCATTTTCATGTTCTTTGTAAAGAAACAAAGTGTAACCTTTAAAATGTTGATTATCTCCTAGTACTACATAACCTGTTTTCAATTCTTTTACAAAGAATTTATTTTGATTAATTTTAATCATTTTAATTCGATCACAAATTAAGCACATATTTTTCTCCACAACTTACTCCAATTACGTTCTATCCTTATAATTAATTATCAATTCATCGAATCTGTTAGAAGTAAATTTTTTCATTTATTTATATTTACATTAATAATATTTTTATTTAATATTAATCTATCATAATTTTATATTTTTACAACGTTGAATTGGGGATGATTGAATGAAAAACAGAATCAAAAATACTCTTGGAGCAATTATTTCAATAATTGGACTTGGAGCGTTAATATTCGTAACTTATTTGCAAATACAAACCCATGATTATGGATCCATTATCTGGCACATATTAGAAATTATTATTTTGCTTATCACTGCTTTCATTTACTTTAGAGATGCAATTAAAAACGTTACTGATGACACATCGGATGAAGACTCTGATGTAAAAACGATTGAAACAAATGCTAAATCTAAATCACTAGATATAATAAGCAACCTGTGTTTTTGGTGTGGCTTTGCATTAATGCTTTATGCTTCAAGTCAATTAAAAGAGGCTCCACAGTTTTCATATATTCTTTTTGCTATTTCTGGAACATTAACAGCAATTTGGTTAATTACATTAATAACTCAACTTTTTTATGTTTTTAAATATGCAAAACAATTAGATGATACAGAAGACTAATAGCCTTTTAATATACAAAATGAACTGATTAACTAACCTGTTTATGCGGATTGATTAATCAGTTCATTTTGTATATTTCAATTATATACTTGACACGGTTACGTATCACAATCGTGGATTATCAACTTTTATTTCTATTCAAAAATTGTTTTCCAATTAGGATCCTTACTTGCCTTAAAGCACATCTCGATTTGTTCCTTAGTATTACGATCAATTGACAACTCTGGCAAATTGTCTAATGCAAAGTAATCACATGTATCAGTCTCATCATTTGGCACAAATTCTCCACCTTGCTCTTCACACAAGTAGAAGACCTTCGTCACATTAGTAGCCAAAATTGGTTTATTATGATGATTTCTATCTTGAACAGCAATCAACTTAACTGGCTTAACGATTCGACCAGATTCTTCTCGAGCTTCCTTGGCACAGTTTTGAGCAGTAGTTTGATCATAATCGTTCCAACCACCTGGAAGTGACCATTGTTGTGCCATTCTTTCTCTAACCAAAAGAATCTTGTCATCTTTAAAAATCGCGGCCCGAGTTTCAATTTTAGGTGTTTGGTATCCTTCATCTCCTAAAAATAATGTCCTAATCTTTTCTTTAGGAAGACCAGTTTTTGCCTCCATCATTTCACCGGCAATTTTACGAATCTGCTCATACCGCTCAAGGTCGAATACATCTTTACCATAACGTAATCCTGCTTGAGCAATACTTTGTAAATCTGTTGCCCACTTAGTGAATTGATCGATATCTTTCATTGAAAATCCTTTCTTTGTTATACTTGTATGTACTAAATACGAGGTATCAAATGAATAATTTTAATGTTGAACTTATAAAAATCTTTTTAGCAGTTAGTAAATTTCATAGTTTCAGTCGTGCTGGAAACTATTTATACCTAGATCCATCAACTGTTAGTAAAAAAATACGCCAACTAGAAAAGATGCTTCATCAGCAACTTTTCATCAGAAATAATCAAGGTGTTGAGTTAACTACTGAAGGAATCAATTTCAAAAACAATGCTCAAAAGCTCCTACTTGATCTAAAAAATTTTAATTTACAGCCCAAAATAGATTGGAACATTTTGCGTATCGGTATTCTTGATAACATTGCCGCTTACCATTATCCTGATCTTGTTGCCGAACGTTTAAATGAAGTTAAGCAATTTTATATTACAGTAAGAGGCATTGATTTAGTCCAAAAATTCAACGACGGACAACTAGACGCCATCATTATTAATGAAGAAAGCCATCAAGGTATTTCAGGTGAATTCCTAGAAACTAAAATAACGCAGGAGTCTTTTGGCGTAGTTACAAATAAAAAAGTTGATCTACCAAACTCAATTTCTTTAACTGACCTAGATCCATCTAAATTAATCATAGCACCACGCTACTGTCCTGTTAGTCAACAACTGCTTAATATCTTTGATTCCGCGGAAGATATTAAACAGATTGGTCACACTAACACCTTACTAGAAGTGGTGGCAATCTCTGATTATCAAACCATCTTACCATGGCAAATTACGCAGAGCTTATTAAAAAATGATCATCGCTTCCAAGTAAGTAAACTAGTTGATTTCCCATCACGTACTATTAGTTTATTTACTCGTAATCAAGATGTCCAGAGATTCTTAATTTCTCAACTATGATAATCCAGCACACCCCCTTAGGATAAATGATCACTTCCATAATTTTCTTTCTTCATTAAAGTAAGTATGTGAACAATAATTATCCAAAGGGGGATTTTTATGGATGAGGTAAAAGACAATTATATCGATTTACCTACTTACAAAGTTATCTTCATGGCTTTAAGTGTTGGTGTTATTGTGGCTAATATGTTCTACATTCAACCAATTGAACCACTAATCACTTCAAGCTATCATATTTCATCATCTACCACTGCTGTGCTCGCAATGCTGGTTCAAGTCAGCTATGCTTTAGGTTTGCTCTTCCTTGTACCGCTTGGTGATGCATTCAATCGTTATAAATTTTTACAAGTAATGGAATTGATCTCTATTATTGCATTGCTTGTAGCGGCTATCGCACCCAACTTCTGGATCTTCGGTTTAGCCGTGATCATCATCGGTTTAACATCTATCGGTCGCCAGATTATCATTCCTTATATTGCTTACTTAACTCCTGTTAAAAAGCAAGGACCAATCTTGGGTGCAATGATCAGTGGGATGCTTACCGGTATTCTTTTTGCTAGAACTTTCAGTGGTATCATCGCCACAGTTTTAGGCTGGCACATGGTTTATGGTCTGGCTGCTCTTATCAACTTGATTTTGGTAATCTTTATTCATTATTGGGTACCAGATGATCCTAGAAAAATTACTGAAAGCAAGAAATATAGCGAAATTATTGCTTCTCTGCCAAGATTGTTTAAGAAGTACAAATACCTTCGTGGTTCATCCCTCAATGCGTTTTGCATGTTCGGCATTGCCAACCTATTCTGGTCAACTTTAGCCTTTCTTTTAGCAAAATATTATGGTTACGATAGTGCGGTTGCTGGTAGTATGGGTCTACTCGGAATTGTTTCAATTTTTGCGGCACCATTCATTGGTAGGATGGTTGATAAATACTCGCCAAGAACCAACATTCAAATTAGTTGGTGGTTCGGCGTTATCGCTTATATCATTTTTGCAATCTTTACTCGTTCAATCTACATGTTAATGATTGGTATTGTGATTTTGGACTTAAGTACACAATTCAGTCAGGTTACTAACCAAGCCATTATTCAATCATTGAGTCGTAAATCTAACAGTCGTAACAATTCAATCTTTATGTTCTCATACTTCTTAGGCGGTTCACTTGGTACTTTAATCGGAATTGATGTCTGGGGACATTTCGGTTGGTATGGTGTAATTGTTAGTGCCGTAATTTTCTTAGCAATCGCTTTGATTAACTACTTCTGGCACGGTGTTCCTAAGAAATTAAAGTAATTAATTAGGTAAAAAAATCCGTTAGACGGTTAATTTTCTAACTATCTAACGGATTTTCTATATTTTATTATTTGTTAATGTAATCCAAGATTGCAAACATCACATCTTTGTTTTCTGCTGGAACACCATGTGCAATGATTTCACTAGCATTTTGCTTTAATGTATTCTTATCATCAGGATAAGAGCTATCATTAATCGCAATCTCACGTAAGTTATCCTCCATTGGCTCGAAATGGAATTGCAGACCAACGATGTTGTTCCCTAATAAGAAACCTTGGTTTTCAAGCAAGTCACTTGAGAACAACAATTTTCCACCTTCAGGAATTGAAAACATTTGTTGGTGCCAATGTAGTGCCTCTAGCTTATCTGGAATTCCTGGAATTTCATGATTCTTCAAATATACTGGCGCCCAACCTACTTCCTTATATTGTGCATCTGAAATAGTACCACCAAAGGCCATAGAAATTTGTTGTGCACCAAAGCATGCACCAAACATTGGCTTATGTTCTTTAGCTAATTCCTTAATTAATTCTCTTTCTTGATGAATCCATGGAAAGTCGTCATTAGGACTCATTGGTCCGCCTAGAATTACTAACATATCAGTTTCTTCAGCAGTTGGTAATTTACCAAAAGTTGCTGGATGATAAACATAAAATTCCGCATTATGTTCATTAGCCCATTTTTCAATTGAACCAGGTCCTTCATTAGGCGTATGTTGTAAAACGTTGATTCTCAACTTATATTCGTCCCTTTCGTATATAATATTTATAGCTATTATACACACGGAGGAAATTATGTGGCTATTAATTTTACTAATTTTACTATTACGTCCATTTCTTAAAGGTACTTTTGAATATGAAAAAATCACACGCAAAGAAATGGTGATTTTGCCGGTTTATTCTTTAATTATGATGCTAGTATCTATCGAGAAAGATATGAGTTGGCAGAATATTTTATTAACGTTTTTATTACTATTTCTTGGTATTTTTATCGGTTGGCTTCAAGCTCGCGGTGTAAGTATTAAAGACAATGGTGAAACTGATCAATATGGTAGGCCAGTAATAAAAATCAAACGTAATTGGCCATATTTAATTGGTTGGATTGTCATTTTTGCTATAAATATTAGTTTACAAATCTATTTTGGTAAGCAAATGAATACGGAATCAATCTCATCTGATCTTGTAATCGACTTACTTAAGGATGTTTCAACTGGTTTCTTTATGTTCTGGCATTCTGAATGGTTCGTGTGGGTTTTAACCGTAGCCTCAACTTTGGGATATAGAATGAGTATCTTGAGAAAGAATCCTCGAATTAAGCAAGCTGTGGGTGTTAAAGAAAAGCACAAGCAAATTTCAACCAGAAAGCAGCTTAAACGAATGGGTAAAGCTACTACAGAAAAAGATAAGTAAATTAAACTCATAAAGTCATATGCAGATTGGAAGTAATATTATTATGAAAAAATTGACCTTTATTTTTATCATTTTGATAACCGGATTGTTAACGGGATGTTCACCAGCTAGCCATCACATATCTACTGAAAATAGCTATAAAAAAATAGCAAAACATTCTAATAAAAAACAATATAAAAGCACTTCATCTAAAATTAATTTGCATAAAAAATATAAAGGATTTAAATTAACAACCGTACCAACTGAATATCGCGGTACATGGTATCGTGCTGATCCTTATAGTAAAAAAGCTACTAAGTTAGTTATAACTTCTCATACTTTTAACGGTTACGTAACTTATCAAAAAACTGATCCTAATTTAAAATTAGATCATAATTCTGAAAAGCAAAATAAAGAATATGCTGGTAATGCAATCATGATCTCAACCGAAAATGGAATTTTGAGAGAACGTGGCTTTCTGGATACTGTCGATATGGTTTATAAATTAGGACAATTTAAAGGAAAACATTGTTTATTCATGAGTTATGGCACTAATTCTAATGCTATTAATGGGGCAGCTTTTAAAGATAAAAATACGGCACTTAGATATCGAAGATACGACTTTTCAAAAGTAAAGCAATAAAAAATAAGTAGTTAGCTATAGTTTCAAAGTTAACTACTTATTTTTATATCTTATTCATATTGGTTAACCATGTACTCCAGTATTCCAAAAATAGTTGCCACAATTACAGCAATAATCCAGCCCACTACCGAAAAATGTGATCCGTATAAAATCATCATGACAATAATCAGAATATAGAGAATTATAATTGCAATTCTTAGTTTTCTATATTTTGACTTCAATTGCTCCTTAAAATGATTTAATAATTTATCATTTAATGAATAAAGTATAACTATCGTGAAAAATACTACATTAAAAAGAGACACTTCTTTTGGTGTTGCAAAATACAAAATCCAATAAATAATCAACAAGCCAATCGAAACTGCATAAACAGTAATATTTATTATCTTATTTATTTTAGGTATATTTTTCTTTTTAGCAATGTATTCAGCAATTCCTAACATAGCTAAAAATACTAAAAGTGGTAAAAGCCACTCTCCCCCAGTTACAGTCAAAAACATGTTTCTATCCCCTTATAATATTTTTGACCTTTCTATTCCTTAATTAAACTATAGTAATTATCGTGAAAGATCTTTTGCTTATCTTTATCACTAATTGTCAAATCATTGATTGCCTGAGTGATAATCTGATCAGCACCTGATGGCATCACAGCAAAAGGTGCATCTGTGCCAAATAGAACATGGTCAATACCATAGTAGTCAATAGCCAATTGCAATGCTGGAGTATTACCAAGAATAGCTGTATCTACATAGAACTTCTTGAAATCTTGAGCATGCTTTTCATCCAAAATATGGTCAATTCTGCCACTGAAGAATGGCACCATTGCTCCCGCGTGGTGGACGAGAATCTTTAAATTGGGGTAATCTTGGAAAAGATCACTTTGCACCAACTGAAGCATTGCTTGTGACAATTCATATTCCCATGAAAATACTAAGTTGTTGTCAGGCTTTCTTGCATCAAAAACGGGATGCATCCATAAGGGAACATGCAATTTAGCTGCTTGTGCTAATACTGGTCTAAATTCTTTATCAGCAATGCTTTTACCTAAATGACGAGTAAAGATTTGTGCACCAACTAAATTCTCATCATCCTTAATAGATGAAATAACTTTGCAAGCCGATTCAATATTATTCATTGGTAAAATTGCAACTGCACCAGCAAATTTACCTGGATGTTGATCTACAAGATTCGATAATTCTTCATTAGCACTTTGACACAGTTCTGCAGAAGTCTTTGAATCAGTAAAATCTTCTGGACTGATATTAGCTAAAGAAATTACCTGCTTAGTATTTTGATCTGGCCACTTAGTTAATCGCTCATCCAAATCCATCAAAGTTTTAATTTTAATAAATGGAAACATATTAGGAATATTTGGCTCAACAGACAGCATCTTTTGATAATATTTAGCCGGTAAAATGTGAGCATACGCATCAATTTTTGTGGTCATATTTTTACTTCCTTAATTCACTTGAGTTACTTCGAATTTATTATTTTTCTTATTAATAATCTCAACAACCTTAAATTGATCATTTTTGAATTCAATTTTAGCAACCGAAGCATTGGTAAAGCCAATTTTAAAAAGTTGATCAATACTCATATTAATAGTAGAAAGAAAGTTAAAAATTGCACCTGCGTGTGAGACTATCAAAATGTTGCTATTATCAGCATTTTCTCTTGCAATCTTTAACATCGTATCATGCATTCTCATTTTTACTTGATCTTCGCTTTCACCACCATATTTCACAAAGAAATCTTCATAAGGTACAGGCGGATTTAGTCGTTCATCTTCTGCCTCAAAAGAACCAAAATATTCTTCTTTTAAGCCTTTCAACCTTCGATAGGGTAATTGATGATCAGTTGCCAGTTCTAAAGTATCTGATGCTCTTTCAGAAGTTGAACTATAGCCTTTATCAAAATTAATATTATTTTCTCTAAAATATCGTCCAATTTCTTTTGCTTGCTTAATCACCTCTTCAGTTAGAGGAGAATCGGTCCAGCCTTGGATCTTATGCCACAGATTGAAATAAGTTTGTCCATGACGCATCAAGTAAATAGTTATCATAAGCTTTACCTTTCAAAAATATCTCAAGACAAGATTACCACAAAACTCCTTATTTCTATCAATTATATTTTATATTTACTTTTTTAAAGGTATGGGCTTCAATATAAAGGTTAAAATATTTAAGATAATTTCTATAATTTGTTATATTTAAGATAATAAAAAGAAAGAGAGGGTAAAACTTATGAAAATTACTTTTAAAGGTAAAGAAGTTAAATTAGTAGGTACTCCGCCAGCAGTTAGAGAAGAAATGCCCAACTTTACAGTACTAGATAAGAATAATCAAGAATTTACTAAGTCTGATTTGCTAGGCAAGTTTAGTTTGATTAGTGTAGTACCAAATATCAATACTCCTGTTTGCAGTATTCAAACCAAAACTTTTAATAAGGCAATGGATAAATTCCCAGAAATTAACTTTTTGACTATTTCCACCAATACTATTGAAGACCAGCAAACTTGGTGTGCTGCCGAAGACGTTAAAAATATGAAATTGATGTCTGATAAAAATTTGTCATTTGGTAAAGCGACCGGTTTATTAATTCCAGAATTCGGCATCCTTGCTCGTTCTGTTTGGGTTCTCGACCCTAATTGTAAAATCCTATATCGTGAATTAGTTGATGAAATTACACATGAACCTAATTATGATGCAGTTTTAAACGAATTAAAACAATTGCATTAGGATTTATATCTTCACCAAAATCAATCCATAGAAAAAGAAGAACCGCTTACCCAATTTTTAAAATCTTAGGAGTAAACACTTCTTTTTTTCTGTAATAATGTTTGATATTCTATAAGAAATCCTATTGATAGATTTCTACGATATTCTATCAATAGGATTTCTTGCGTTAAAAAAGGCATGAGCTTCAATGCATTAATGTCTTAACTTAATGACATTGATTTAGTAGCCTAATGCCTTTCTCATTGTTTATTTTTAGTTGAATTCTATCAAATATCATTTGGCATCAAGCCAAAATAATATCAGTTGGCTTGATATCCTTACCAAAGTATGGACGTAATTCTTTATTGTAATCTTCTACGAAAAAGCTTTCCTTATTCAATTTAGTAATCTCTTTATTTGTCCATTTTAATAGTGAACGATTCCCTTTTTTAACTGCTGGAGAAATATATTGTTTGGGACCAATACTCTTAATTCCTACAGTATATTTAGGATTTTGTTTTACCCAAGCGTAAAGGTATGAGTTATCATCAGCTAAAGCTGCACCACGACCATTCTTAAGAGCGTTGAATTGCTGCGTTTTAGAATCGAATTTTAATAAGTTTACATTCTTTTGTTGTGAGAAGTAGTTTTCAGCAGTCGTACCCTTAGTAACAATTAATTTTTTATTCTTTAACTGATTAGCAGAAGTTATTGGTGCACTCTTAGGCGAAATGACACCAACAGAAACCTTCATATATGGTTTAGCAAAGTCTACTACATCTTTTCGTTCAGGTGTAACTGTAAAGTTAGCCAAAATGATATCAGCTTTATTTGAATTCAAAGTGTCAACACGATTGTTAGCATTAACTTGAACAAATCTAATTTTCACCCCTAAATCCTGGGTCATACGGTGTGCCAAGTAAACATCATAACCTACACGCTTACCATTTGAATTAACCCAGCCATAAGGTGGTAAATCACCAAAAACCGCTACTCTTAAGTAGCCGCGTCTTTTAATTTCAGAAACTCCGTTTTGATTACTCCATCGGCTAGCAGAAGTACCACTATTTAAACCTTTTTGCGCAAAACCAAAATAAGCAGAGATAATCACGAGTAAAATAGCTAGTATGCTGATAGTCCAATTGAAAATGTTCTTAACTTTCATACCTAACCCTCCACTAGAAATCCATGCTGTCTAGGAATTCACGAGCACGAGCAGTTTGGGGGTTCTTAAAGAACTCTTTTCCTGGTGTATCTTCCAAGATTTTACCATTTTCAAGGAATAGTACTTCATCTGCAATCTTTTCAGCGAAATTCATCTGGTGAGTTACGACAATCATGGTCATATGATCTCTATTAGATAAATGCTCTACAATTTCTTGAACACCGCGAACCATTTCTGGATCAAGAGATGCAGTAATTTCGTCTAATAGCAAAATTTCGGGATTCATAGCCATTGCACGGACAATTGCTACTCTTTGTTTTTGACCACCGGATAATTCTCTTGGATATGATGATGCATAATCTTGCATCCCTACCCGTTTTAGCAATTCTTCAGCTTGCTTTCTAACTTCATCTTCTTTTCGATGTTGCACTTTTACTGGAGCAAGTAAAATATTGTCCATTACGGTTAAGTTAGGAAATAGATCATAGCTCTGGAAAACCATACCAATCTTTTGTCTTAATAATTGCCATTCTTTTGGAGTAGGATCAATTTTTTTATCATGAAAATAAATACTACCCTTTTGATAATCTTCTAAGCCATTTAAAGTACGTAAAAGCGTACTCTTGCCCGAGCCTGATGGGCCGAGAAGGGTTAAAACTTCACCCTTTTTAAGATTGAAGTTAATATCATGTAAAGCCCGCCAATCACCGTAAAATTTATCTAAATGTTCTACCTTTAAAATTTCTTCTGTCATAATTACACCTACTCTTTATTTGCTGTTAACCGCTTTGCCCATGCTGATAATGGATAATCTAAAATGAAATATAAAATGAAAATAAAACCATAAATCCAAAATACACCTGTTGGATATTTTTGATTATTAGCTTCAATAATTTGTTGTCCTACATTGATTACTTCCATAATATTGATCACCATCAAAAGTGAAGTTGTTTTAATCACACGTGTTGCAAGATTAATTGTTGCAGGAAGCTCTAATTTGATTGCTTGTGGTAATAAAACATATCTAAAGAGTTGAATATTACTTAAACCCAGTGCCAAACCTGATTCTCGCTGGTTCTTTGGCACTGATTCTAGTGCTCCACGTACAATATCACTAAATTCAGCAGCTACCCATAATGCAAAGGCCAAAACTGCCATCCAAGTTGCCGACCAATTAACATGGAATGTTCTTGGCAAAATATAATAAACCAAATATAAAAGTACAATTGTTGGCACTATTCTAAAAAATTCAAGATATAGTCTCAAAACAAAACGAACAATTTTATTAGGCATAGTACGTAAGATTCCTAGAATTGTACCTAAAAGTAAACCAATAACTAATGAAATTGCTGCAATCCAAATAGATGCCCATAATCCAGCCATTAAGCGTGCTAGATTTGTTCCTTCAAATAAAACATTAATTCCCGAATGCACCATAACGAACTCTCTTTTCTAACCAATTTAAAATTAAAATTAATGGAATCAAAATTACTGCATATGCAACTACCAGCATAAATAAGTATTCGTTTGAACGATAATACATTCCGATCAAGTCCATCGCTGTGTTAGTCAATTCTGGAATTGCAATGACAGAAAAGATTGATGTTTCTTTAATTAAAAAGATTATATTGGCGGCAAGTGCTGGTACACTGAGTGCTACCCCCTGTGGAAAGACAACATATCTAGCAAGTTGTAATCTATTCATCCCTAAAGCCTTACCACTATTAATTTGGCTCTTAGTTACACCATTAAATCCACCGGTAAAACCTTCTGCCATATATGCCCCACCTAAAAAGATCAAGCCGATAATACCGCAGACTTCTGCGGACATCTTTAAACCGAAGATTGGAAACGCATAATATAAGAAAAATAGTTGAATTAATAATGGTGTGTTTCGTGCAAGTTCTACATATGCGGTAGATATTTGACTTAAAACAGGTACTTTAAAATATTGAAATAAACTGACTATAATTCCCACTATTATTGATCCAATGATTCCAACTAACGATAACCAAAGTGTTAGCTTGAAACCTGCCATAAATGCAGGCATTGCCTGCTGGATAATCGTCCAATTCATTAAAAATCCTCCCAAACAACATAAAAAGACCTACAATCTAAATTCAGCTTAGATCGTAGGTCTTTAATTATTACTATATAGCATTATTAATTATTGAAGTACGGGATGCTGAATTTTCTGCATAACAAAGAAAGTTGACAGCATTGACAACATACATTAACAATTTGATTGTTTGCAGCTAATTTCAACATGATTAGTACTCCTTTCCGAACACTTTTAATAAGTAAGCTATTAACTATAAATAAGTTTAGGTCTCTGCTTACTTATTGTCAATAAGCTCATTAAAAAAAGTTTGATTTATTTTAATTTTCTTATACTTTTGTCAATCTAGCTTTTTATTATCTCCACAAAAAATTAATCAAAAGTTGATCTACCTGAGAATTACGATGCAAACGACTATGTTGAGCCATTCTTCCAGGAATCTCTGCTTCTTGGTATGATTTAGCACGATTATTAATCAAATACCCAATTATCATATCCATGCAAATTTTGGTTACTGATAAATTTCATAATTTGTGGGGAAATTTATACCATGATGTTAAATTATTAGCACAAAGCAACCTTGCTTTTAATGCAGCAATTTTAGCTAGTCAAAAAGATGCAGTTCAAATCACTTATGATCATCTAGTTGATAAAGATTATTTAAACCTTGTCTCGCGTCCTCTTTCACCTAAAGTCACTGATCCCAATATGGTCATTTGGAATAAGAATGTTCGACGTTCCAATTTAGCTAATCTATTTTTACAAGAATTACGCAAATCGCTTAATGAATAATTTTTAAAACTTGGTAAAGTCCAGTGCTTATTTATTTCAAATTTCATTATTTAGACTAATAATATTCAACATTATGAAAAAGTTTTTTAGATTTTTAGTTATAATTGCTATTTTTTTACTACTGGGATATTTCTTCATCCCTAAAAAAGTTAATCCAGTAAAAAATGGGCAGATTGTTTTACAACCAGCCAAAATCATTGAATATCAAAACGTTCATACCAAGCTAGCCGGTAAACGGAATTATCCAATTTATTGAAATGTATCTCAAAAAGGCGGCGTTAACGCCTTCTCTTCAACTAAATATTTTAGAAAAGGATTACTGCAGTCGCAGCGCTCGGCTAAAACAAAAAACGGAACATATTGGCAACTAGTTATTAACGGACGAGAAACCAGTTGGGTTAATGAAAAGTTCTTCCGTAGAAATGAGATCTCAGTTGCTAAGCATATTTCTTTAGTTAGGAATAACTACTATGCTTTTCCAGTGCGTGATGCCATCGCATATGTGGTAGATAAGCATGGGACATTAATAAACCCTAACCAGATAAAAGTTTCACAAAAACAAATTAGCTCAGCTACTCCCGGTGCTTACTCCGTCACCTTTAAATATGAAAAAATTAAAACGCGTACCATAGTTAATGTGCGCTCCAATTATAATGAAGGAATAGCTGTTGCTAATAAAACTGCCACAAGCGATCCTTCTGAGGCAAAGTCGTTTATAGGAAGTTCTCAATCTTCATCGCCTAACTGGAATATGGAAAATGGTTATCAACCTGAGATGGAAATTAATACCTATCATGGTAAAAATGGTGCCACTATGCAAACCGCTTTTTATCAACCACGTTTTCGCTTACTTGACTATGAGCAATACGATGATCAGCTAAATCAAGTGGGAGTCATTCCTCAAGGAATCAATTTGTTGAATAACCAATTAACAGTCTCGTATTTTGGTCAGCCTAATTCAACTTGGGGACACTTGGTAACTTATAACCTCAATAATTTGTCGGATCCAATTCAAACGCAGAATTTACGGACAATGAGTTGGAGCGATTTTAAGCAAACAAGTCAAAACATCAGCGTTTCTCCATATTTAAAATTAGGCCACGGTCAGTCACTTGGAACTACCAAAAACTATATCTACGTTTTAGCCAGCAACAATCGTGAAGCTAACCCGGCAAAATCAACAGAAATCTTACAAATATCTCGTAAGAATTACCAAATAAAGAATCTGTGGACAATCAAAGTTTGGAATCGTTCAGAATACTTTCCATGCTACTTCCATAATGCATATTTTGTAAACAGTCATTTGCTGTATGCTGTTTTTCATAATTCCAGCAAAGGCACTTACAAATACTGGCGTCTTATTCGCCGAAGAAATACTTGAATTCCAACTGAAATTTCAGCTACTCAATCCAATTTTGTAAAAAATAATTCTCCCCTTCAAGGCTTTACTTATGCTAATAATAATTTCTATCTAGCTTTTAACGACAATATTTTTCAAGTAGCTCAATCTGGTAAAGTTTTAAAACACTATCAATTCCGTACCTTACGTGAATCTGAAGGAATTGCCGTAAGAATGGACAACTATATATCGAATTAGCACGCAGACCTGAATTATTGAAAATAAAATAATAAAAAAAGAGAGGGCTAGCAACTCTCTCTTTTTTGCTTATAAAATATTTTTACATCTTACCGCCAAATACTGGGAAAATGTCAGCTTTACCATAATCAACTGGAGTAAATTTCTTAAGTTCAGCCATATCTTCATCACTGATCTTAAAGTCAATTTCCGCGTTACTCTTCATATGTTCTGGATTAGCAGATTTTGGTAAAACAACACAATTAAGTTGCCAATCGTAACGGATACATAATTGAGGAACACTTACACCATACTTATCAGCCATTTGCTTAACTTGAGGATTATTCAATGCAGCACCATGAGCAATAGGTGAAAAGGCTTCAACAACGATATCGTTTTCTTGACTATAATTAATCAGATCCATTGGAGTTTCACCAATATGAACTAAAATCTGGTTTACAGCTGGTTTAGTAGAACTATTCTTAATGATATTATCTAAGTCTTCTTTTTCAAAACTTGAAACACCAATGGTGCGGAGTTTACCTTCTTTTACGGCATCTTCCATTGCACGCCAAGTTTCAAGATTTCCTTCAAAATGGCGATCACTTGATTGATTTACTTTATTCCAAGGTTGAGGATTATGAATGATCATCATATCAAGATAATCTAACTCCATTTTATCCAAGGTTTCATCAATTGAAGTCTTAGCTTCTTTATAATTCTTAATCTCAGCAGCTACCTTTGAATTAATAAAAATTTCATCACCAGCAACACTAGAATTTTTAACACCTTCGCCTACCCCGCGCTCATTACCGTAAGCTTGAGCAGTATCAATATGACGATATCCAATCTTAACTGCTTCTTCTACAGCTTTAGGCGTTTGAGTATCAGGGATTTCCCATACGCCAAGTGCCATTTTAGGAATTTTTAAGCCATTATTCATTGTTAAAGTTTCATCAAAAATAGACATGTAATCAATCCTTTCTTAATTAAGATTATTGTACGTTTAAAAACTATCCATATCTAAGACTTTGAAATTATTGAATACCATAATTTTTAAGTATTACTCAAAAAAAGGATCCGAGAAAATTAATTCTCAGATCTCTTTATTTTTATTCTAATTCATCAGAAACTTGTGCAACGTTCCTACTTCTTACAAAGTGGACAAGTAAACCAATTACTAAACCAACTACAGCTGGTACAAGCCATGATAATCCCATGCTAGCAAGCGGTAAGGTGTTTCTCATTGAAGCTACGGTCAAGCCAAAACTACTTTGACTAACAACGCTTGGAAATGCAACCACCATGTCGCCCAATGCTGGCACAACAGTGAATAAGATTACGAAGAAATAAACAACTCCATCTTTCTGGAACAATGGTGAGCAAACTGAAAGGATGATCAAAACCATTGATAAGGGATATAAGAACATCAACATTGGAGTTGACCAAGCGATGATTTGATCTAAACCAAAGTTAGCGGTTAAAAATGACGCTAAGCAGCTAAGTGCAAGCCAAGCATGGTAGCTGACCTTAGGAAAATGTTTATGGAAGTCTTGCGCAAAAGCAGCTACTAAACCAACAGCAGTAGTCAAACAAGTAACAGTTAACAAAAATGCAAGTAAAGCTTGACCAAACATTCCACCATAGTAATTAACAATTTGGTTAAATGCGACACCACCATTATCAGATACCTTAAATTGGCCTAATGACATAGCTCCCATCAAGATAAGCAATAAGTAGATCAAACCAATAGCAGCTACAGCCAATACACCAGACTTAGCAACAACTTTTGATACACTCTTGGCATCTTTTTGCCCCATAGAACGGACAGCAGTAACAACAGTCACACCAAATGCAAGCCCAGCTAAAGCATCCATTGTATTGTAGCCTTCTAAGAATCCGTTAACTAAAGCTGAGTGCTTGTACGCACTAGTGACAGCTGCAGTTTGCGGATTACCTAATGGATTAAGAAATGCAACAACAAATACTAAGAATAATAGTGCTAAAAATAATGGATTTAATACCTTACCAACGTTAGATAAGATGTTATTTTCATGGTAAGAAAAAGCAAAAGCAGCTAAGAAGAACAATGCTGAAAAAATTAACAAAGCTGGAGTTTGCATATTACTTGGTAAAAACGGCGCAACACCTACAGTAAATGATACAGTGGCAGTTCTTGGTGTACCAAATAATGGTCCGATAGTTGCATGAATTAATACCATAAAAACAACTGCAAATCCTGTTCCAAGTGGTCTACCGATATCGTAAACTCCTTCTGAACGGGTAATCGCAACGGCTAATACTGATAATAACGGCAATAATACACCGGTGATTAAGAATCCAACTGCAGCTGTTCCCCAATTTGCACCGGCTAATTGACCCAAATGCAATGGGAAAATTAAGTTACCAGCTCCAAAGAATAATCCGAACAGCAAAGATGCAACAACTAGATATTCCTTCCAGGTAAGTTTCTTCGACTTCATACCTTTTCCTCCTAAAAATAAATCCCTCTGAATAACAAAAAAGTCCCTCAGCCAAAATATCTTTGGCTGAGGGACGTCATTAGCGTGGTACCACCCTTTATTCATATTATTATTGCTAATAATACCTTTCACGTGCGGCCGACTTAATCGGCGATACGTTGGCACTATAATGGGCGCTCCCACTGTTTCTTACTCAATAGTTGAGAAACAGAACTAGAAAGTGATTTTCGCTTAAACTTAACTTTATCCCCTCACACCTAACGGGATTCGCTGAAAAGTAAGAATGAACTACTCTTCTTTCTTTTTGTTTTCAGAATTAATTAAATTTGTTAGATATTATTTTAATATAGTTATAATAAATGTCAATAGTTTTTTAAAACTTATTCATGCTTTTTACGTAAAATATTTAATCCTACTAAAAGCATGATTACAGCAAGGATTACCATTACCCATTGAGCATGATCAATTGAAGTTATTGCTGAAGAAATACCAGCTACTGCTTCTGAAACAATTGCAAGTCCAACTGCTCCACCAATTTGATGAACTGTATTTACGACTCCAGATGCAGCACCAGCAATGTCACCTTTGCTAACTTAACGGGACATGAATTTGTTGTATACAACCACATCGGTATTTGACGAGATATTATTCAAAAGCATATTTCGGCTCTATTTATTTTCCAGGACAATATAAAAGCCATTAGCGAATTGATTACTAATTCTAACTTTCCTATTTTTAAAACTAATTTGACCAATAAACTCGATGCATACAAAAAGCTTCAGGACCATAAACGGAAACTGATTCCGATTATTAATCCTGAATCTAAAGTGCATATTTATGCTAATTATCGAATTAGTAATAAAGATAAGCTGTCTAATTTAATTATTTTATCTAAAAAGTTGATGCGTTAACCCTTTGCATTCCAGTCGATGCAACCATTTTGATAGGCACCGTCTTTTAATAAGTCAGATAATTTCAACTCATCTAATTCGTCATAAAAACTACTTAAACCTGCCTGCAAAGTATTGATGATCTTGTTTTCGCTCTCTTCAACGTGATCTTGATCATCAAAAATATTATTAGCTAAATGATTAAACTCGATTTGATTATGATTTAGCTCTAATGCATAAAGAACATCTTTTAAACTAATCTCATCAATTGGGCGTGCTAACTGATAGCCGACCTTTTTGCTTGCACTAGCAGTAATCAACTCGTTATGTTTTAACATCATCAATATTTTCTTTAAATATGAGTCAGATACACCCATTGTTTTGCTTAAAACGCGACTTTTTAAAGGTGTATGTTTTTTTTGCAATGCCAAGATCAGTAAAACATAAGTAGCTTGTTCTACACTTTTATTTATTTTCAAAAAATCACCTATTTAACTATTGTGAAGTTTAATCATTTGATTGATCAAGTCTTTTACAACATCATCGGGGTTCATTTTAGCAGAAAACAGATCCATAAACTTCAAAAATGGCACCATTTTAGTCATTGAATCTTTTCTACCATTGCCATAAACCACATTTGGACTAACTGATGCAACTTTGATGCTACTGTCTTGCAACTCTTTTAAAATCTGGGCTTTTCCGTCGATAAAGGTCTTAGGTCCAAGTCTACCTGAAATAAATCCCATTACTGGATCCTTTTGTTTACGAGCTAAGGCTAACATTGTTTCGGCTGGTAAATCATTAATTTGTTTAAACTTTTCAGGATCTTTTTCAGGGACACCGATGCAGTCGATAATGTAATCAAAAGTATCAGGACGTTTCTTTGCTACATCTTTTTCATTAGTAACGTCGACCTTAATGTTGTGAATGCGTTTATCAACTAATTTATTCTGTCCTGAACGAGAAACAATATAAAACTCAAGCTTAGGATCTATCTCTAACCACACCTTAGTAATATTTCTACCCAGATAGCCATTACCACCAAGAATTACTACATTTGCCATAAAAATCATCTCCTTTTATATCCTAGGATAATCATTGTCGATGATTAATATAAAAAAAGACTAAGGATTTTTGATCCTTAGTCTTTCGATATTTTTTCTCCTTTAATTATTATTGGCAATTCAATAATAATTTTAAAAATCTAATTCCTTTATATTTTAGTATAAGCAATTAAACATCCCTTTGCACCTAAATCGGAAACTAGAATATAATCTTGAGGATTTTCAGGTAATAAAAATTCATAAACACTTCTAGAACTATCAGCATATTTTTCTGCTTCTTTAGCAGTACTACATAACCAAATAAGTTTATAATTAGCAGAATTAAGTCGCTTTTTAATACACTTATCAATTAAAGTGATATTTGTTTTATCATTAAGCTCATAATTTTCTGCTAAAAAATTAGGAATATCTTCGTTGCCTAGTTCATTGATTTCATAAGCAAGAATTTTTTTAGGATTGTCCGGTTCAAACCAAACGCTTTGGTCATTACTTCTATATCCCTTTCCTAAAACTAAAATTGACAGTGCTTGCTCACTTAAATTTTTGGCATTTACTAACATTAATTTCTCTTCTAACTCATATTGTTACTTAAAGGGCATTATGCATTATTTTGCTCGTATGCCCATCCTAAATTATTCGCCACAGTCGCTTTTAAAAATTTAAAAAATGAAGTTGTTATATATTCAATGTCCCGATTATCTTCGTTTTGCATATAAATAACATATTTCTCATCTCGTTTTATCTTAATTGGGCTAAACTTCATCTTTTCTGGTATTTTATCTTCTATTTGGGTTAATAAGTCTTTTAATTCTTGTGCACTAAATTCTCCATGCTTATCACTATGTAGCAAGAAATTCATGACAGGCGTATTTATTAATTCTTCAGGACATTCATATTGAATTCTCTTTCGTTCATTAAAATAAAAATCAATCCCCATCAAATTAGCTAAATAACTTCGCAAATCCATATAGCTCAAATCACCTATACTAAAAGTGAAATTCATTATATAGCCAGATTCTTTGCATTTGCGACTAGCAGCCAGCATTTCTTTATAGAATCTGGTATTACTATTTAAAATTTTATTATTGGAAATGTTATCTAATTTTTTATAAGATATACCATACTTACTTTTAAACTCTCTGAGCGTTTTTTCTCTAATGACTGGATCATAGCAGTATATTGTTAATCCCATTATATCAAGCACCTCTTAACTGAATATACCAATTATTTAATCGTGATTATAGCATAATTAGTTTTTAAGATTTATCCTAACTACGAAATAAACATAAAGTATATTCGGGTACAATATATCAGCTTTTACAGTAGGAATAGATACATCAATTTACTAATAAACGATCAAAAATTGAACATTAATTTAATGCATCTTTATTTATTCCTTTTAATCCTTCTATGTTAATCATTTTTTATATCCCTATAGAAATAAATATCTGCTGACTTCTCTTGAGGAGTACCACGATAATTACGATTATTAAATCCACCGATTTCAAAGCCGTGTCTTAAATAAAACAAACAGGCTGAAAGATTAATATCTTGCCCAATCGTGTAAACACCCTGCATTCCTAGCTTTTTCGCTTCATCCATGCAAGTCTTAATCAACATTCCACCGACTCCATGATCGCGATAATCACGATTTACTTTTAAATCATTCAAATACAAATATCTGAACATTTCTTTACGAAGTACAGCAAGACCAATACAAGTATTGCCATCGTATGCACCTAAGAATATTGCATCATCCTTAGCCACATCATAGGGTTCATCAGGAAAACAATCTTCTGTAGTTTGTTTCAACTTTTCAATTTTATAATTCCATTTACCGTGATCTAAACCAGGAATCATTCGTCCCCATATTTTAAATGGTTGATTAGGTATTCTGGCATCAGAAGCACGAGTTTCATCAATTTTACGTATTTTAATCTCTGACATAGCGCCTTCCTTAAATTTTTATTTTGAGTATACAATACAAAAGCATCTCTGACACTATTTATGTCTAGGGATGTTTTTACATCACAAATCTAATATTCATAGCAAAAATCTATATCCAATCTGATATATCATATATTACATAGCCGTGACTTTTTATTGTTTCAATAATTGAAAACAAAAAACACACAATTTTTGCGGAAATTGTGTGTTCTAATATCTATTCCATAAATTGTCTAAGTGGGAATGAATAAATACTATAATAATTTGGATCGTAAACAGCAGTGTGATCAACACCAGGATATTCTCCCAAATCGCCCCAGTAGATCAATTCATTAGTACCCTTAATTCTGAAATATAATTGTGGATCACTTAAACTATTATCAATTTCAGTTTTATCCAAAATTACTTTCTTACCAGCAGCAATTTGTTTCTTCGTTTCCTTGAAATTAGAGCTGTAAATAGTAGTGTCACTAGGCAAAGTAATAGTGATAGGACCTTTAGTAAATAAAATCATTCCATTAGCTGTTTTTACATTAGCAATTTTAATATATTCACCTTTACCAATTGAAAGATAATCTTGGCCCTTAATTTTTGTAGTCGTAAAAGCTAATTTATTTTTATCAGTATAATTAGCACTACTATAGAAGTAGTTTTGATCTGAAGACTTAGCTTCTCTAATTTTACTATTAGTAGTTACTACGCCACCGTTCATTAATTTACGTTGGCCATCGTAGTTGATACGTTTACCCTTTTTGTTATAAACAAAAGTATTATAATTCAAAGTTAAAACTGTTTGACCATTATATTCTTGAACATAGCTGGCTCTTACATAACGACCATTACCAATGTTGAAGTAAGATACCGGTATTGTATAGGTAGTTGCGCCACCGTATTTTACGATTGAATCCTTTTTTAAAGTAGCCGTGTGTCCGCGATATGTACTCAATTTTTTACCGTTTTTGTTATAAACGGCAGTATCACGTGTAATTTTCATTCCTTTAGATGTAATAACACCTGTAGCATTTATTGGAATATAACCTCCATCGCCTAGGGATGCATAAGTTTTACCATTAATTTTTATACCTTCAAAGACATCTTTTCTATACTTTTGTTGAACAATAATTGGTTTGCCGATAACAGTTACATTGGCACCTGATTCAACTGTAAATCCATTAATTTGCTTACCTTGACGGTCATACACAGGAATTTTGATATTATTGTTAGTACTAATTAACTTAATCGTATTTTTCTTATTACTAGTGGCAGCTTGAACTACATTAGCATCATTACTTTGCATGATTAACCCTGCGCTAGGTGCTGCAATTGTAGCCAAAATTAGTGAGCTAACTATTATTTTCTTATTAAACTTCATCATTTATTTTCCTTTTTATAATTATTATATTTTCTATTGTATAAAGTAATTATACTATCTGTTTATACTCAATTGCTATTATGTCGCTTGTTGAACAGCTTTCTTAGTAAATATTTAGTATTATTAATTTATCCAGCAATATAATAAATATAAATATTCAATCAAATAATATAAACTGATTTAAACGAATTTATCAAAGTGCCAACAGTAAACAAAAAATCATTAATCCCAATTAATGGATTAATGATTTTTAACTTTATTGATTAAAAATCAACTTTATCTGGATCGTTAGCTACACCAGCCACACCGTGCAAGTTATCAAGTTTAGCCATATCTTCTGGACTAATTTCAAAATCAAATACATCTGCATTTGCCTTAATGTATTCTGGATGAACTGACTTTGGAAGCGGTAAAAAGCCATGTTGAAGTGACCAGCGAATCAATACTTGAGCTGTAGATTTGCCATAATTTGCAGCAACTTCTTTTACTACCTCGTTACCTAACAAACCACCAGTTCCAAGTGGACTATAAGCTTCACTTAGCAAATCAAGCTTCTTGTTTTCAGTAACAACTTCAGATTGTAAATCACTTGGATTCAAGAAAATTTGGTTAACAACGGGCTTAATTTCTGCAGTTTCCATCAATGCATCCAAGTGATGTTTTCTAAAGTTAGACACTCCGATTGCACGAATTTTTCCAGCGCGAACTGCTTCTTCCATTGCTCTCCAACTTTCCGCGTTTATTTCAGCCCAATGATCACGCATACTGCTTGGATTTGGCCAGTGAATTAAGTACATATCAAGATAATCAAGCTTTAAGTCAAGCAAGCTTTGATCAATTGCTTTCTTAGTCTTTTCATATCCGTGATCAGAGTTCCACAATTTGGTAGTGATAAACAATTCATGGCGATTAATACCACTCTTTTGAATGGCTCTACCTACACTATCTTCATTACCGTAAGCACTAGCTGTATCAATATGACGATAGCCACAATTTAATGCGGCCAAAACAGATTCTTCAGCAACTTCACCATCAGGTGTTTGCCAAGTACCAAAACCGATAATCGGAATCTTCACACCGTTATTTAATGTGTAAGTATCTTGTAAAGAGTTAAAATTCATTATTTTCTCCTAAGTTATATATTATATTTTAAGTATCAAACTAAGTATATACTAAAAAGCTTTGTAAGCGCTAATAAACGACTTACAAAACTCAATTTAATTACTTATCGATTTCAGGAGGTATGCAGAGGTCACTCTTTAGTAGGTTTAGACAAATCCTATAAAAGATACCCAAGATGCGCTCAATGTGATTATGCCAAAAAAGGCAGTTATCAACGATATTCTCATTAATGACTGTCTTAAAAAGCAACTATCTTCTTAATTGATTTAAGCTAGAACCAAAGATTTGCTCAATAGTAGTAGGATCGTGGTGATCAAAAAATTGACTTACATTCTTATCCAATGCAGCAATCTTTTGCATATCGTCATTGTTCAGTTCAAAGTCAAAGATATCGATATTTTCCTTTTGTCGCGCATCGTGAACTGACTTAGGAATTACGATAATGCCACGTTGAATGAGCCAACGCAAGATAACTTGACCGTTTGACTTACCATATTTCTTACCGATTTCAGTCAAAACCGGGTTAGTGAAAATGCCATCTTTACCTTCTGCAAATGGAGCCCAAGCCTCTACTGCAACATCATCTTTTTGATTCCATTTAACTTCGGGTTCTCTTTGGAACCATGGGTTAACTTCGATTTGGTTAACAACTGGTTTTACATTACTCATCAATTGCAAGTTCATCAATTGATCTGGCCAGAAGTTAGATACACCGATTGACTTAGTCTTGCCAGCCTTTTGTGCATCTTCCAAGGCACGCCATGCGCCTGCTACATCACCGTAAGCTTGGTGTAAAAGCATCATGTCAATGTAATCAGTACCAAGTTCTTTCAAATCCTCGTCAATTGCCTTGGAAGCTTTTTCGTAAGTAAAGTTTGATACCCACAACTTAGTAGTCAAGAAAATATCGTCACGGTTAACATCACTATTCTTGATTGCTTCACCGACAGCAGTTTGATTGTTGTAAGCTTCTGCGGTGTCAATCAAACGGTAGCCATTACTAATTGCGGATTCTACTGCCTTTACTGCTTCATCATGGTTAGAAATTTGGAATACACCAAAACCTAATTGTGGAATTTCATTGCCGTCATTTAACTTAATCTTTGGAATGTCTGTCATATTTCTTATCTCCCTTTTTATTAATCATTTGCGTGAACGTCATATTTGCTAAGCATTTCTTCAACGCCTGGAGCATCTGGATCATGCATCCCTTTACCTTTATCCAATGCACGAATTGCATCCATTTCGTCGCTAGTCAATTCAAAGTCAAAAATGTCCTTGTTTGACTTAATCCGTGCCTCATGAACTGACTTAGGAAAGACGATTATGCCTTCTTGGTGTTCAAATCTAAGCATAATTTGCCCAACGTTCTTGTCATACTTCTTAGCAAGTCTATTAAGAACAGGTTCTTTAAATAAATTATGATTACCTTGACCAAGTGGTGCCCATGCTTCCAAAGTAATTTGATTTTCAGCCATAATTTTACGTAATTCTTTTTGTTGGAAGTATGGATTAAATTCAACTTGGTTAACTGCTGGCTTGTTTTCTTTAAAGATGTCTTCCCACTTGTGCCAAATCTTTGGTGTTACGTTAGAAATACCGATTGAACGAATCTTACCAGCCTTCTTAGCTTCAACCATTGCTTTCCAGGCTTCATCAACTTTACCGTATGGTTGGTGAATTAAGTAAAGATCGATGTAATCTAAACCTAGATTTTTAAGTGATAGATTAATGGCTTTCTTAGCATCTTCATATGCATAATCTTGAAGCCATAACTTTGAAGTTACCCAAATTTGATCACGTGGAATACCACTGTCACGAATAGCCTTACCTACTTCATCTTCATTGAAGTAAGCAACGGCAGTATCGATGTGACGATAGCCAAGTTTTAACGCATTAAGAACGTCCTTATAAGTTGAACCGTCATCTGGAATTTGAAATGTACCAAATCCAATTGCAGGAATATTGTTTCCATCGTTTAATTTAAAAGTTTCTACCATGTGTATAGCTCCTAACTTGTTTCAATTTACAGTTATTATCTTAGTCTGAAAATTAGTAGTTGAAAATTCAAACTATTGCATGGTAGTATACGCTTAGCGTAAGGTGATGAAAATGATTGATAACTATTTATTAGAAGAGCTGGTTGCTTTTGCAAAATACAATACACTGGCTCAAACTGCAGAACATTTAAATGTGTCGCAACCAGCGATTACACGTGGGACAAAGAAGATCGAAGAAGAACTCGGATTAAAGCTCTTTGAACGTACACCAAATAAGATTAGTTTGAATGAGACTGGAAAATTTGCAGCAAAAAAGGCAGCTGAAGTTTTAGCAATGAACAATAACTTTGTTAGTGAAGTACAATCTTTTGATCAAAGTCAAAAGCAAATTACGATTGCTTCAACTGCACCAGGACCATTAATCGTATTGAATCAATTGGATAATTCAAACTTAGCAATCCAAGACGAGCTATTACCATCCGACAAGTTGAAACAAACTCTAATTAATGAGCAATATACCATTGTCTTTACTAATAGTTCTATCAAAAACGACAAAATTGATAGCGCATATCTCGGAGTTGAGCATTTAATTGCCAATTTAAATGAGTTTACTCCCCTAGCAAGTCAGACAAGCGTTTCTTTTAGTGATTTACATGGAATGAGTTTTATTGTTTTGCAGGATATTGGTATTTGGCGTGAACTTATCCAGCAAAAGATTCCTGATGCTAAGTTTTTATATCAAAGTAAACGTAGCGATTTTGATGAAATAAAGAATTACTCTATTTTTCCATATTTCACTACCAATCTCTCAGTTTTCGATCCTAGATGGGAAGAGAAAGATCAAGTTGATCGAATTCCTGTCCCAATTTCTGATAAAGATGCATCCATGTCTTTTTATGCAAATTATTTATCAAAAAATAAAGAGCGCGTAATGCCATTAATTCAAGACATTAAGGATGTTTGGGCAAAAACAGATTGATGGTAAATAAAAATGCATCTCTAAATTTGGGGATGCATTTTTATTTACATTGCTTATTCTACTTAACACTATCTAAAGCTTCATCGATTGGTGTATTACCAGTTTTCATCATAATGACTTTGCCAATAGTATTATCATGTTTAAGGATCTCAGCCAAAGTCTTTGCTACATCAGGAATTGGATTTGTAGTTGCTTTAGTAACATTTAAACTAATTTTGCCCGTACCCTCTTCTTCTGTTAAGCCAGTTGGTTGCAAAATAGTATATTTAAGTCCACTTTGATTTATAAGATAATTATCTGCAAAGTACTTAGCAACATTATAGTCCATAATTTGGTTCAACCCGTCAATGTGCCACATCTCTGGTTCTAATGAAAAGATAGAACTGAGCATGATATATCTTTCAATACCAAGTTTCTTTGCTGCTTGCATAGTCTTTACAGCACCAAATGCATCTGTTTGAAGCAGATCCTTACCACGTGAACCAGCTGTAAAGTAAACGACATCGCTGCCTTTAATTAATTTAGCTAAGTCATCAACGCTAGCATGAAGATCCATATGAACTGCTTTTACATTATCTAACTTAATAACATGATCTTCATGACGTGCACCTGCTATAACCGTATGACCATCTGCAACTAAGTCCTTAATCAATTCAGTTGCGACACGACCAGAACCACCTGCTACAAAAATTTGCATGATTATCTCCTCCTTGAATTAATAAATGATTTTTTAATTAAGTTAAATACATTTTAACTTACTTTTTATAAGTGCTCAAGAAAATCTAAAAAATATTAGTATTATTCATTAAATCTAACATTTCTTTAGCACTCCAAGGCAAATACTCAGCTAAGGTTAGACCAACAAGATTATATTCTTGGCTGAAGTTACTAATAAATTGCCAGATGCTCTTTCTACTCATTTTACCTACTGCTGCATTGTCAGGTATTTCTCCTAGATCAGGATTGTTAAAATATGTGGCATAGAAATTCTTTGAATCAGAGTTCATTACATCCACATCTAAGTGAATATAAATATGTTCAAAATTATTTTCTTTGATCCAATCTATTACTCTTTCAGAATCTATTTGATTTTCATCTTGAACCTTATATTTGATACCTGCTTGTTCAATTAATTTCTTTTCATTGTTAGTCGGCTCTTGTAAACCAGCGTAGAAAATTTGATTAGATTTTAACGGATTATCTACCTCTTTTTGAATAGCTGGATCACCACGATGTAATAGATTTCCCACTACCATAGCGTGTTCATTATAAAAAACTTCCGGATTAGAAATATCAGGATGTGCATCAATCCAGATAACACCTAATTTTTCTCCATAGATTCCGTTAAGATAGTCAATTGGTTGCTGCGATACTAAACAATTACCACCGAAGGTAATAATTTTATTTGGTTGTTCGGTAATGATGACTTTTTTAGTATTTCTAATATTTTTTAATACAGCTGATTGAGCTGTTACGTTATTTTCTTTCTCTAACGTTTGGTTACTATCAGCAGTTTTTACCGTAATTGTCTTTTGTTCTTTATTCTCCGGTGCTATTGCTTTTAAAACTTTTGCTCCTAATTTATAGACGGGATTATCACCTGCTTGCCAATCTGGAACAACTAATCGAATTGTTTTTTCTATCATAATATTCACTCCTTTGAATTTATGATAAAGTCTATAGTAACTATAGAGCCAAGGAGTAAATATGTTTTCTATTGGTAAGATGGCAGAATATTGTCACACAAGTATTCAAACTTTACGTTATTATGCAGATATTGGTTTATTAAAGCCTAGCTATCAGGACCCACAATCCAAGTATCGATATTATAAATTAGATCAGATTTTTCAATTTACAATTATCAAGTATTTGCAAAGTACTAATCTTTCACTGCAGTAAAGTGAACACTTTGTTCTACAGGACTTGAAACTTCCTTACCATTGCTATCTACGAAAGTAATGGTACGAGTTACAGTCTTATCAATACTGTTTTCACCTGTGCCATCTGGCCACTTAGGTCCATCTGGATCATTAGGATTGATTGGTTCACCTGGCTTACCTGGATTGGTTGGTGTTACTGGAACAGTGCCGTGTTTGAATACTACTGTATAAGTTTGAGTAGTATTGTCGTCATTGTCGTACGTAGCATCCTTAGGGAAACCATCGTTTACTAATACATATCCCTTGTTAATAAGATCTTCGATAGTTGAACTGGTTGAGTAGTCAATCTTTTTGCCGGCCTTACCTGTTAGGTCACCTGAACTAGTGATTAACTTATTATCTTCATCAGCATCAACGTAGTTTACTACAGCCTTTTGATCCTTAGCTGGAACTACTGGGTTATATGGAACCGGTGTATCCTTACCTGGATCGGTTGGTGTTACTGTTGGGGTCGATGGAGTGTAACCTGGAATAGTCGGTACTGGTTCATCTGGTGTTACCTTAGTTGGATCAGTTGGATCAGTTGGATATTGTGGTGTTGGTACATTTGGAATTGGGTTACCATTTGGATCTACTGGAATAATCTTTCCGTTTGGTGTGTAGTTTACAGTTACAGTCTTATTCAAGTCATCTGGAGTAATTGTGGTACCACCTGCAGTACGCTTGTCTGCATGGTAACCATCAATTACTGGAGTATCAACATTACCAAATGTATGACTAGTTACATTCCAAGCACCATCAGTAATTACCTTGCCAGTTACGTTATCCACTACCATTGTCTTAGTGAAAGTGAACTCTTGTTTGTTGTCTTCAGGAGTCTTGTCACCTGCGCCAGTGTAGTGAATAGTTTGTGTACCAGTCTTAGATAAATTGTTTTCACCACTATTGTCTGGCCACTTAGGTCCATCTGGATCGTTAGGATTAATTGGTTCACCCGGCTTACCTGGCTTATCTGGAGTAATAGTAGTTGTACCATGCTTCAAGACAACGGTGTAAATCTGAGTAGTGTTGTCATCACTGTCATATTTTGCACCTGCTGGGAAGCCATCATTTACCAATACATATCCCTTGTTTTCAAGATCTTTAATTGTATCGGCAGTACTATAGTTAATAGTTTCGCCAGCCTTGCCTGTTAAGTCACCTGAACTAGTGATTAACTTATTATCTTCATCAGCATCAACGTAGTTTACTACAGCTGCCTGATCCTTAGCTGGAACTACTGGGTTGTATGGAACCGGTGTATCCTTACCTGGATCGGTTGGAGTTACTGTTGGAACACTTGGAGTCAAACCAGGGATATTTGGTACCGGTTCATCTGGTGTTACCTTAGTCGGATCAGTTGGATCGGTTGGATACTGTGGTGTTGGTACATTTGGAATTGGGTTACCATTTGGATCTACTGGAATAATCTTACCGTTTGGTGTGTAAGTTACAGTTACTTCCTTGTTCAAATCATCTGGAGTAATTGTGGTACCACCTGCAGTACGCTTGTCTGCATGGTAGCCATCAATTACTGGAGTATCTACATTGCCAAATGTATGACTATCTACATTCCAACCAGTTTGACTAATGATTTCACCGGTTACTTTATCAACTACTGCACTCTTAGTAAAATCAAAGCTTTGTACATTGTCATCCTTAGCCTTGCTTCCATCTGAGTATACGTAGTGAATTGTTTGTGTACCTGATTTCTTCAAACTATCTTCACTAGTACCATCTGGCCACTTAGGTCCATCTGGATCATTAGGGTTAATTGGTTCACCTGGCTTACCTGGATCAGTTGGCGTTACTGGAACAGTACCATGAACAAAGTCAATATAGAAGGTCTGTGTCTTATTGTCATCATTATCAAACACAGCACCTGCTGGGAAGCCATTGTTCTTAAGCACATAACCCTTATTAATCAAGTTATCGATTTCAGATTGTGCATTGTAATCGATCTCGGAACCAGCTTTACCAGTAAGATCACCTGAAGTTGCAAGTTGAGTTACCTTGTTTGGATCATTTACATCACGGTAAATTACTTGAGCAACTTGATCCTTAGCTGGTGCTACTGGAGTATACGGAACTGGAGTATCTTTACCTGGATCAGTCGGTGTCACTGTTGGAACACTTGGAGTCATACCAGGAATATTTGGCACTGGCTCATCCGGTGTTACCTTAGCTGGATTATTTGGATCGGTTGGATATTGTGGCTGTGGTACATTTGGAATTGGGTGGCCATTTGGATCTACTGGAATAATCTTACCGTTCTTAGCATAACGCACAGTCACTATGTAACTATTATCATCATGAGTAAGAGTTACATCCTTTACATTATTACCATCTTGATCACGATCAACACTTACCAAGTGATATCCAGAAACAACTGGAGATTTAACTGCTGAGACAGTTTGATCAACACTCCAAGTTAATGGAGTTGTCCATTCACCTGTTACCTTGTCAAGAACACCACTTGCAGTAAAGTTGACTGGTTGCTCAACAGAATCACTAACTTTATTACCATCTTCGTCTAAGTATTGAATAGTTCTAGTAACTGTCTTAGTTACTTCATTAGAACCCGTTGGGTACTTAGGACCATCTGGATCATTAGGATTGATTGGTTCGCCCGGCTTACCTGGGTTAGTTGGATTTACTGGTTGAGTACCATGACGTAATACCACTGTATAAGTTTGAGTAGTATTGTCGTCATTGTCGTATGTAGCATCCTTAGGGAAGCCATCGTTTACCAATACATATCCTTTGTTAGTGAGGTCTTCAATAGTTGAATTAGTTGAGTAGTCAATCTTTGTACCAGCCTTACCTGTTAGGTCACCTGAACTAGTGATTAACTTATTATCTTCATCAGCGTCAACGTAGTTTACTACAGCCTTTTGATCCTTAGCTGGCGTTTCAGGAGTGTATGGAACTGGGGTATCCTTACCAGGATCTATTGGTGTTACTGTTGGAACACTTGGAGTGTAACCTGGAACATTTGGTACTGGTTCGTTTGGAGTTACTTTAGATGGATCCGTTGGATCTGTTGGATATTGTGGTGTTGGTGCATCTGGAATTGGGTTCCCTGATGGATCAACTGGGATGATCTTACCATTAGGAGCATAAGTTACAGTTACGGTAATATCTCCACTATCTTTAGTCAGACCAGTAATTGTGGCAACATCGTTGCCATCTTGATGATCAGAAATACTGATTAAATGGTAATTTTGTTCTACTGGAGAAACAACCTTATCAAATGAGGTCTTATCGCTAGTCCACGTGATTTGTGGAGTTGCAGTATTATTCTCATCGATTACCCACTGACCATTTTGTTGAGTAGCGTTAACCAATTGACCAGTAACTTTATCTACATAAGCAGTTCCAGTGAAGGTAACAGTTTGCTTAGCATTTGCAGGAACAGTAGCAGTAAAGGTTGAACCATCGCTATTTACGTAGTTAACAGTTAAGTTAACCTTTTTAGTTAATTGATCAGGTTGTGCTTCTGCTGGAGTATTCTTTGGTACATCTGGAGTTGGTGTATCTGGAGTTACTGGTTGCACACCATGCTTCATATGTACAGTTACTACTACGTTTTGATTTCCTTCAATTGTTGAAGGTATAGTACCATCTGTTGATACATATACATATCCTTGATTTTCAAGATTGGTGATAGTAGTTGTAGTTGTGTAGTCCACTTTAGTACCAGCGTCTACTGAACCAGTATTGTATTCAGTATTTGGAATCTCAGTGTTAGTAGTATCATCGTGGTAAACAACTTTTACTGAACCTTTTTCAACTGCTTTTTTGTAGACAACAACAGTAACATAATTATCAGGTATGCCAGTAATACCGTCATTCTTATAGCTATCTGTCAATTCACCATTTTGAACTATATCTTCGGATGGATTTACTGCAAATTTAGCAGTTACAGAAGAGGCGTCTTCTCCAACCTTTAAACCTTGAACATTAGTTGATTGAATAGTAGCAGTATAGCCATCCAGTTTAGGTGATTCTACGGTAGCATATGGATCTGTCACTGTCTGACCGCTACCGTTAGTAAATTTCCATCCTGAATCTTGAGCAACTGATTGGCTATTCTTTATATACTCTAATGTTTCATCAGCTGTATGGTTCAATGCATAATCTTGAATTTTCTTAATTTGGTCTTGTGTAATATCAAGGATAATATTACGCTTCAAATTTAAGGATGAGGTATTTTCTGGGAAAATTTCATTCCCTTGTTCATCAACATACTTAATAGTATTTGTATGATTACCAGTTATTTCCAACGGTGTTCTATGAGGAATCCAAATTTGTTGGCTCGCACGCTGAGTAGAAATACCATAATATGGTGCATCTTTACCTGTTAATGGAGAACCATTATAGTTATGAACTTGGTTAGCTCTAATACCACCAGTTAAGCCATTACCCGTAATTGATACATCTGGGTTTGCCTGATTATTCCAAATATCCTTAGTCTGGAATCCATTCATTGGAATATTTACATCATTTACATTAAGCCAAATTTGCTTTGAACCATCTGACTTAATACGTTGGTAAACAACAAACCCTGAACTATTAGGATTTGATGGATCATAGTCGCCACCACTAACACTAAATACTCCTTTGTTACCAGACATATAAATCAAATTGGAAGTATATTCTGCTGAAGTGGTGTTAATCATGTCACCACCGGTTGGCATCCAACCAGTAGTTGCTCCGCCTTTAGAATAACGTTGCAAGTTAAGCATCAATGGATCTTGGATATCAATGCGTGAATTAGATCCACCTAATGGGAAGGAAATTAATTCAGCATAGAAGTTGGTATTATCATCACGAATATCGACAATCGCACCTTTCTTTGAAGTAAAGGCAGCAGTAGTATTCGCATTTTGTGAATCAAGTGAAACAACATCGTCCCATGGGTTATCGCCACGACCTTCAAGAATTACACGGAATGTAGCGTACTCATCAACAGTAATATTACCGCCTTCGTTAACACCAATGTAGTTGTAACCATCATAACTACCTGACGTTCCAGTCTTACCGACAGAATGGAAATATGTAGTAGAGTGCTTAGAAATTTCGATATTTGAGTTAGCAGCTAAATCTAAGGCAACCCCACGACCCTTATTTTCAAAATGAACATTTGAATTTTCACCAGAAATAAAGTTGGCGTTATTACCTAAGATAATACCGTCACGACCAGTGAAATTAAATGTCGATGAATCACCTAGTTGAACTAATGTTGGTCCATCATTTCTTGAACGTGCACCATATCCACCAAATCGATCTGAATCAGTACCAGTTGGTCGAGTAGCGCCAATAGCAATAGCTTGTCCTAAACCAGTATTAAAGTTGACGTTTGACTTGTAACCACTAATAAAGTTACCGCCATTTTTTGCAAATACACCGGCTACATGGTAACGAGTAGCAGTAGTTGAAGCGTTAGTTAAATTAACATTTAAGGTAGCGTTATCGCCAACACGAACTGTCCCACCGTCAGTTAAATTAATACCATCATTAATTTCAGAACTATTAATAGTTAATGATGCACCGTTTTCAATATTTACACTATTACCAGCAATGTTAGAATTCTTAAAGTTATTTCTATTACCAGTATAATTTTGAGCTTTAAATTGATCCTGTGTTGGAACAGATGAGTTAACACTATTTACATTTGAAGTAACAGTACCCTTAATATTTACAGTACCATTACCAAGGATTGAACCATTAACAGTAATGTCATCAAGAGTTAATTGACCATTATTATTAATCTTGTTTTGACCAAGACTTAATGTAGCATTATTGTCAGCACCCTTAATAGTAAATGTACGATTAATGTTTAAATCGCCATATGCAGTAATGTTACCACTGATATTTACACCACTGACACTGTAATCATTAACAGCTTGTTGAAGAGCATTAAAGTCACTAACAGTAGTGTAGTTATCAGCTGCATTAGGATTTACTGCAGCAAACATAGCAGTTCTTGCCATTGCTTGCAATTGCTTAGTAGGATCTACATTTTTACCTACTACAACTTCACTAGAATTAGATTGGTTTAATAATACTTGATTTCCCTTAGTTAAATTAGCTTTTAAGGCATCTCCACTCAAGTCTGATGAAAGATCACCAATCTTTAATTCTTGAGTAGTTGTATCATTATCTTTAACAATAGTCTTACCGTTTTGACCAGCTTGAGCTATTGAAGGCAAACTTTCATTAAGTTGTATATTTGATTTAGTTATATCTGTTTGAGTGTTTGCCGCAATGGAATTGTCTATATTAGCATTATTTTCTACAGAATTAGCACTTTGTTCTACATTGTTTTTATTACTAGTATCTGTAGCAGCTTTTTCTGACGACTTTTTATTATCAATAGTTTGACTACTCTTATTATCATCTTGCTTAGTTTTAGTAGTCTTATCAGTTACCTTTTGAGTCTCAGCCTTATTCTCATCTGCTGCTTGATTATTATCAATAGTTACTGCAGCATCAGAATTTTGTTCTTCAGAAGTTATAGCTTTATTTTGTTGTGCATTATCTGAAGATATATCACTTGACTCATCAACACTTTCTTGAGTATTTTGTGCGGATACATTGTTAGTTTTAGTACTATCATCTGTATTTTCATTTGCTGTTTGATTTTGTTCAACAACAACCTTTTCAACATGACCAGTTGAAGCAGACTGATTACTTTCTAAATTTGTCTTAGCATCACTGTCATTATTGTCAGTTTCATCAGCATGAACCGTACTAGTAGAAGTACTCATCCATAAACTTGTACCTAGAAGAACTGAAGCTGCACCTATAGTCAACTTTCTAATAGCAAAGTGTGGCTTACGTTCGGCTACCGCTTCCATCTTCTTATCGCGGTTATTCTTAGAAACCATGTCTCGTGTCCCCCTATTTCTATACATCTCACATGGATGACCAATTCCTTATCACCCTCATCACATTAATAATAACAAGTGTAATTTATTTTTTCAAGTTTTAAATAACATCTTTTATATTTATAGTTTTACGCCAAAATACACAGATATTTTCAAACTAAAATACTACTATTTAATAAATTTATAAGTTCACTTCAACCAAAACAATTTCATATAATTGTAATCTTATTTTTAATCTATTCATTTCAATATTCAACTCTCGTATTGATTATAAAAAGCCACATTATTAATTCAGATAAAATAATAATGTGGCTTTATTTAATATTTTTTAATTATGATTTTTTCTTCTTAACACCTGATAATCCGATTAAACCTATCATTCCTGCCGTTGCTCCTAGAATTGCAGCTGCACTGTCATTCTTTTCACCTGTTTGTGGAAGCTCTGCTTCAGGAGTTTGTTCATTCTTAACTACAGCAGCTGCAGTTGGAACAGTCTTATCTTCCTTTTCTGGAGTGTTATTGCCCTTAGCAGTAGGTGCCTTTGGTGCATGTGGAGCTGGAGCTGGTCTGTCTGGTTCTTCCGGCTTTTCACCATGTGGTGCTGGAGCCGGTGTATCTGGCTCATTCGGTGTTACCGGTACATCTTCTCCGTGCGGTGTTGGAGCTGATGTATCTGGTGTTGTTGGAGTACTTGGCTCATTTGGAGTTACCGGTATATTCGGCGTTACTGGCGTAGTTTGTGGTGCGTATGGTACTGGCGTATCCTTGCCTGGATCGCTTGGAGTCACCGTTGGCACACTTGGCTTGTAACCTGGGATAGTTGGTACCGGTTCATTTGGCACTACCTTAGTTGGATCATTCGGATCGGTTGGGTAGGTTGGCGTTGGTACGTTTGGTATTGGCTTACCATTTGGATCTACTGGAATAATCTTTCCGTTGGCTGTGTAGTTTACAGTTACGATCTTATTCAAGTCCTCTGGGGTAATTGTAGTATTACCTGCAGTACGCTTATCTGCATGGTAGCCCTCAACCACTGGGGTATCTACATTGCCAAATGTATGACTGGTTACATTCCAAGCACCGGTACTAATTACCTTACCAGTTACATTATCAACTACAGCTGTTCTAGTAAAGGTAAAGCTTTGTACATTATCCTTAGGAGTATTGTTTCCTGCCCCAGTATAATGAATAGTTTGAGTACCAGTCTTACTCAAGTTATCCTTACCGGTTGTATCTGGCCACTTAGGTCCATCTGGATCGTTAGGGTTAATTGGTTCACCTGGCTTACCTGGTTTATCAGGTATTACAGTAGTTGTTCCATGCTTCAAGATAACTGTGTAAGTCTGAATGGTGCTGTCATCATTATCAAATGTCACACCATCTGGAAAACCATTATGAACCAATACATATCCTTTGTTTTCAAGATTTTTGATTGTATCAGAAGTATTATAGTCTACCTTGTCTCCTGCTTTACCAATCAAATTTCCTGAACTAATAATTACTTTGTTACCTTCATCAGCATCAATGTAATTTACTACAGCTTTTTGATCTGTAATTGGATTTCCTGGAGTATATGGAACTAGAGTATCCGTAGTAGGATCTCCTGGTGTTACTGTTGGAGTATTTGGTGTGTATCCTGGAACTTTTGGTACCGGTTCATCAGGTATTACCTTAGTTGGATTTGTTGGATCATTCTTGTAACTCGGAGTTGGTGCATCTGGAATTGGTGTAGTACCATCTGGACCTACCGGTACAATATTACCAACTTTCTTGTAAAGAACTGTAAATACACGATTACGTTGATCTTCACTAGATTCACGAGTAGTAGTAAATCCTCCGGCCATGTATTTTCCATTATTGTTAGTATAGCCAGAAACAGCTACGTAACCGGTAATTACTGGAACATCAACAACAGGAAAGTCTGTGCTTATTGCATTCCAAGTACCAGTTTGAACCTTCGCACCAGTTACTTCATCATAAGCATCACCTGTATAAGTAAATGTAAATTCTTGCAATTCAGATTTATGTAATTCATTACCTTCATCATCTACATACTTAACGATCTGCGAAGCTTTAACTTCTTGCTGCTCACGAATCACCTGACCATTCTTAGCATAAACCACAGTAGTTTCGCTTGTTGGATTATCAACAGTTACTGTAACACCATCAACCACGATTTTATCTGCATGATGGCCATCAATCGTTGGTGAGAACACATTATTAAACTTATGACTTTCAGGAGTCCATCCCCTATCATCGATCACTTGACCAGTTACATTATCAAATACAAGTGTATGAACAAATGTAACATTTTGAACATTATCATCAGCTGCCTTATTTCCATCAACGTAAACGTAATGAATAGTTTGATTACCTTGTTTAGTCAATCCCTTAGTGTCAGTATCGCTTGGCCACTTAGGCCCGTTGGGATCATTTGGATTAATTGGTTCACCTGGCTTACCAGGCTGATCAGGAGTAATCGTGGTTGTTCCATGCTTCATGTGGACTGTTATAGTAATATTTTGATCAGCAACAATTTCTGCTGGGACATTACCATCTGTTCCTACATATACATACCCCTTATTAATCAAGTCGGTAATATTTTTGTTAGTCGTGTAATCGATCCTAGTACCTTCATCTTGTACTCCAGAGTTATAACCAACATCTGGAATAGTTTGATTACTGGTGTCATCGTGGAAAATTACTTGTATTGAACCTTGAATTGGAGCATATGGAACCGGAGTATCTTTATCAGGATCTGTTGGTGTAACTATTGGCGTGCTTGGTCTATAGCCAGGAATAGCTGGCACTGGTTCATCCGGCACTACCTTCGTTGGATCTGTTGGATCTGTTGGGTACTGCGGCGTTGGTACATTCGGAATTGGATTGCCAGCTGGATCAACTGGAATAATTTTACCATTTGGTGTGTATCTTACTACCAGCATCTTGTTCAAATCATCTGGTGTAATCGTTGTACCACCAGCATTCCGTTTATCTGCATGATAGCCCTCAACTATTGGAGTATCAACATTACCAAATGTATAACTAGTTACATTCCAACCACTAGTGCTAATTACTTCACCAGTTACTTTGTCAATCACAGCGGTTCTAGTAAACTCGAAGTTTTGCACGTTATCTGTTGGAGTTTTACTACCTGCTCCTTCATAATGAATTGTTTGAGTACCAGTCTTAATCAAGCTATCTTTTCCAGTTTCATCTGACCACTTAGGTCCATCTGGATCATTCGGATTAATGGGATCGCCTGGTATTCCTGGTTTTTCTGGGGTTACAGTTTGTGTACCATGTTTTAATACCACCGTGAATATTTGAGTAATACCATCATCATCATCAAAAGTTACTCTAGTTGGAAAGCCATCATAAATCAACACATATCCTTTATTAGTAAGATCTGTAATTGTTGGTATAGTTGTATAATCAATCTGCTCACCTGGTTTTCCAATTAAATCACCTGAAGAAGTGATCACTTTGTTTTCTTCATCAGAATCAATATAATTTACTACTGCTTTTTGATCTACAATTGGAGTTTCCGGAGTATATGGAACTTCAACATCTTTACTCGGATCACCTGGAGCTGGATCAACTGCGTCACCTGGTTTTCCAGTTTCAGGATGATATCCTGGTACATATGGCTTTTCTCCTGGAATTACCTTAGTTGGATCATTTGGATCGTTAGGGAAATGTGGAGTATCAATACCCGGAATCTGATTCCCTGATGGATCAACTGGTATTACTTTACCAATTTGTTTATAAGTAATAGTCTTTTCAATATCATTTTGAGTTACAGCAGTTGCCGGAACATTAGCTTGATCAGCATAGTAGCCATTCACTACTGGAGTATCTACTTGATCGTAAGTGCTTTTTTCATCACTTGGAATTGTCCAATCAGTAGTAAATTCTCCATCTGGAACAACTTCATTAGTCACGACATCCACAGTAACAGTACGAATCCATTTAGAAGTTTGAACTTGATCAGCAGGAGTCTTATCACCCGCGCCAACATAATGAACCGTTTCTTTAACAACCTTTTCAACTTGATTTATATCTACACCATGTTTGTCTGGAGTATCCGGTCCAATTGGAATCACTTGGTGATCATAGTATACATTTACCGTTGCATTTTTAGTATCAGCATTAACAATATATTCAGCTACAATTGCAGCTAAACTACTATCTTCGAACCGTGGTGCCTTATATCCATTTGTAGTTAAATCAGGTGAATTCACACTTTCCCAAATTCCATCAATAATCCAATTATTATTAAGAGTGTACATCTTACCATCTTGGCTCACTGTACCATAGCCAATCACCTTGCCAGTTGAATCCAAAATTTCAGTTCGATACATACTTACAGTTTGTTCAACTGGATTAGCTAGGATCAAGTTGATTGGGATTTTTTCATCTGTTTTACCATCTAAATAATTAATTATTCTAGTTACATTTTTAGTATCAGTCTTGCCTGTATGATAAGTTGCTCCCTCATTGTAAATAACATCAACTGTTAAGTCATGTGAATTATTAGTGTTTACTTCATAACTCGTCACACTACCATTACCGGCACTATAGTTACCAGGAGTTACTGAAACAAAGTTATATGTAGATCCATTATAATCAATTGATGGTTTGGCAGCAGTTTCAGCAAATGTATAAGAATTACCACTTTGAGCACTATCGCCATCTACTGAATAAGTCCAAGTGAGTTGACCGTTTTGATCTACAATATTACCACTTGCATCAACGGTTACTAAGTTACCTGTCACTGTATCAATTGTGCCTGAACCTGTAAAGACAACCGTCGAAGTAACAGAGTCAGCAATTATATTGCCAGCAGTGTCAATATAATTGATTGTCCGAGTTACTGTCTTTTGCAAATCTTCCTTAGTATACTTATCAGTTGGCTGATCAGGGTTGACTGGATTGGTACCATGCTTCATATGAACAGTAATTAGGGTTGCATTATTAGGTATAGTTGTTGGAATCACACCATCTGTACTTACATATACATATCCTTGTTTTTCTAAATCACTAATATTTTGTGCAGTTGTATATGTAACTGGTGTTCCTGCTTCCTCTGTCCCTGAATTAAAACCAACACTTGGGATAGCATCGTTAGTCGTATCATCGTAAAAGATTACTTGAACAGAACCCTTTTCTGCTTTCTTGTAAACAACGATCGTTTGATAATTGTCCGGAATACCAGTAATACCTTGATTTCTATACCCAGCTGACAATTGACCATTTTGCACCACATCATTGGCTGCATCAAACACAAAATTAGCTTTTACAGTTTGACCATCAGCACCTAAAGTTACACCCGGTGCATTAGTTGATTGAATAGTAATAATATATCCTTCTTTTACTGGGGAAGTCACAGATGCATATGGATCAGTCACTTTTTGTCCTTGATCATTAGTGTACGTCCAACCAGAATCTTGAGTTACTGAGTAGCCACTTCTAATATAATTCAAGGTCTCATCAGCAGTATGTCCTAAGGCATAGTCTTGAATTGTTTTAATTTGTTCAGAAGTTAGATCAAGAGTTAAATCACGTGCTAAATTCAAGTTTTGAGTCACAACTAATGGTTGACTATCGGCACCCATAACTGGTGTTCCATCTTCATATACATAACTAATAGTATTAGTATGTGTTCCCTTAATCTGAGTAGAAGTTTCATGTGGAATCCAAATTTGATGACTTGCACGCATAGTTGAAATACCGTAAGCAGGACTATTTTGTAAGTTCACTAAAGTCGGATCAGTCTGATTGTCACGGATTTGGTTAGCACGAATTCCACTTGTGAAACCATTACCGCTAATTGAAACATCAGAATTAGCTCCATTATTGAAAATATCTTGTGAAGCAAAACCATTTTTATGGAATTCTACACTATCTACATCAGTCCAAATTTGTTGGGCACCATCTGATTTAATCTGTTGGTAAACAACATAGTTAGTACCACCAATACTTAAAACACCTTTAGTACCACCCATATAAATCAAGTTAGCAGTATATTTTTCAGAAGTAGAATTAATAGCTACCCCACCAACTCCAGCCATCCAGCCAGTAGTCTCACCACCAGCTGAATAACGTTGTAGGTTAAGAAGCAGCGGATCTTGAATATCAATCCGTGAATTTGCAGCTCCTAATGGGAAGGAAATCAATTCTGCATAGAAGTTAGTGTTATCATCACGAATGTCAATAATAGCACCTTTTTTGGAAGTAAAGGCAGCATTTGTTGTTGCCAACTGTGAATCTAAAGAAATAACATCATCCCAAGCATTGTCGCCACGATTTTCCATGATTACTCTAAAAGTTGCATCTTCACCAATAGTAATATTTCCTGCTTCATTTACACCAATATAGTTATAACCCTCATAACTACCTGATGGACCAACTACAACACCAATAGCATTAGTGGTATTCTTACCTACTGAATGGAAATACGTTACTGCATGATCAGCAATATTAATATTACTATTATTTGCTAGATCAAGAGCAACACCACGTCCTTTATTTTCAAAGTGGACATTGGCATATTCACCAACGTTAAAATTAGAATTATTACCCAAAATAACTCCATCACGACCGGTAAAGTTTAAAGTAGAGTATTGACCCAAATTAATTTGACCCGCACCATTCGCGCGATCACGAGTATATCCACCAAAACGATCATTATCTGTTACGTTAGGTCTCAGACCTGTCATCGCAATTCCTTGACCAATACTGGTGTTTAGAGTCACTACAGACTTATATCCTGTAGTAAAACTACCATTACTTTCAGCAAAAATACCTGCATCATGGTAACGAGCAGTAGCTCCTGTGCCCAATTCATTATTAGTATTCATATTAATAGTTAATTGGCTATAATTACCAACATTAACAATACCATTACTTAACAAATGGATACCATCGCCAACAGATGAGCGATTAATTGTTAGTGAAGCATTATCATCGACATTAACAGTACTTGATTGAATGTTATATCCTTTAGTTTGAGTCCAATTCACCTTAACACCAGGAGTTGCTTTTTCAGAATTGGTAAGCGTATAACCATTAGATTCATTAACATTAGAAATAACATCCCCTTTAATATTTACTGTTCCATTACCCATAATTGAACCATTAACAGTAATATCCTCAAGAGTTAAAGTAGAATTATTAATAATTGCATTTTGATTTAAATTTAACTTTGCATTATTAGTTCCCTTAATAGTAAAAGCACGATTAATAGTTAAATTACCAAAAACATAAATATCACCATCGATATTTACTCCGCTTACACTATAATTGCTAACAGCTCTTTGAAGATCATTATAGTTATTAACAGTAGTGTAATTATCTGCATTTGGACTCGCTGCAACAAGGGTAGCTGTCCTAGCCATTGCCTCTAATTGTTTAGTAGGATCAGCATTTTTACCTGCCATTGTATCGCTAGAATTAGATTGATTTAGCAATATTTGATTACCTTGAGTTAAATTAGCCTTTAATACTTCATCGCTTAAATCTGGTGAAAGATCATCAATATTTAATTTAGAACTAGTATTGTTACTAGAATTAACCGTAGTTTTTCCTTGCTGACCAATTTGATCAATTAAAGGCGAACTTTCATAAAACTGTGTATTTGAATCAATTAATTCTGCTTGTGTATCAGCTAAATTAGAATTATTTACATTAACATCATTATTAGTACTATTATCTACAGGGCTTTGAGTGGTTACATTCGTAGATGTATTTTCTGATGAATTGCCAGTTTGCTCAACTGGTGTAATATTATCTGTTGTTTGAGTTTTATTTTTTTCAACATCTGTTTTTTGTTTATTTTCAATTATTTCTTGTGATTCAGTTTGACCATAAGATGTTTCAGCATGACTGTTATCAGTGTTTGTTTTAATATCAGCGTCTACATTTTCATTTTTTATAATTTCATCATTTATTTTATTAACACTTTTTTGATCATTTTGTGCAGATACATCATTTGCTGCATTAATATCTTGTTGAGCACCTTCACTTGATGATTGATTTTGTTCAACAATCACTTTTTCTACATGATCAGTTGAAGCGGATTCATTACTTTCTAAATTTGTTTTAGGTTGATTGTCATCAATATTAATTTCATCAGCATGAACTGTGCTAGTAGGAATACTAATCCACAAAGTAGTTCCTAAAAGAACTGAAACGGCACCAACAGATAGTGTACGAATCCCATGATGCTGTTTGCGCTCTGAAGTTGCTTCCATTCTCTTAATGCGATTATTTTTAGAAATCATTTTTCATGCCCTCCGATTTCCTGTATACTTCGGATGATTAATTCCTTATCACCCTTATTACATATCCGATAAAACAGTTAAAATTATATTTTCAGGCATTTAAACATAAATTTTATATATCCATATCTTTTAATTTTGTACAAAATTTAATAATTGTGGTCATTTATAACAAATGAGCGCAATAAACAATAACACTTTCAGTCTTACTGATAAGCTCAGTATATCATGTAAGCGCTTATAAGAATTTGCTAAAGATTTTATTCATAAAATTTATCGTTATTTTTTAAATTAAGCTCATTTTATCTAAAAATTATAAATATTTAGTCTATAGCTATAATTATTGCAGTTTTCTTACCATTATTTTTATTAGCTCCACCAATAGTCAGTTTCATTCTTTAAAGTAGCTAACTTTTTGTAAGCGTCAGATAACGAAGTATATTGAAAAGCCGATCTAGGTGATTTCCTAGGTCGGCTTTTGTCGTGTCTTCTATTTACATATCTTTTGAATTTCTACTTGCCATGGCAAATAAGCTTTCAGTGCTTCCAGTTTAAAATTCCCTCGTTAGGCAGTTTTTAAAGCAAATAATTTAAGTATTTTTCTGGGTCTAATTCATACCTCTTAGCTGTTTCGATCAAGCTTAAAATGATGCTGCTTGTCTGTGTGCCTTCAAAGCTTTGAAAAAACAGCCAATTCTTGCGCCCCATAACTTTTGACGCTTACTACCTTACTACTATTCTTCATTTTTTCTAAAACCAGAAATAAGCTATTACTTATTTCATCTTCTTTTTACGTCTAACGACTAAACCATTTAACCCCAACATGGAAAGTAAAATACCCATCCATGGTAGATATTGATTATTTTCACCAGTTTCAGGTAATATTTTTGTACTATTTTTAAATGATATTTTCTGGCGTAATTTTATATTTTCAACTTTATTAACTTTTTTATCTTTCTCAGTGCTATTTGGAATCCGATCATTTGTTATTAATTTTTTCGAAGATTCATATTTGTTAAACTGAGTAATATTGGCATTACTTATCACTTTATGATGGTTTTTATATGATTGTGTCTTCTTATCTGACCGTTTATCTGGTACTTCCGCCTTACCTAATGGTGCATTAAATATATCATCATTTTGATTTAATCGTTCATATTGACTATTATTATCTTCTCGATCTTTTTCTGACAGAAAATTATCAAGACTCGAGTTAGTATTAATAACATCGTCATGTGAATCCGTTGGTGAATCATCAGAAAGTTTGTCAGCAACATATTCAATCACTAAATCATCATAGTGGCTATTTACATTTGGTATCTCATAATTAACTTTTTCCAAATTAGCCTTATAGCCCTGATATTTAGGCACTAGATATTCTGTTAGCCCATTTTTATCCAATCTCCACTTCAAATAATGAATATCTCCGGTAGCTTCATCAACTTCCGCATCCCTAGTAAAATTAGCTATTTGCACCCTAGTCTTTACTTCACCATTTGGCAAATTGATAATGATCTTTCTTGTAATAGTTTTATTCAGATCTTCTTTTTTCACTCCATCTGGATAATGTGCATCAGTATTATGAGGTAAAACATCATCAGTAGTTTTTGGATCATCAGCTTTTACCACTGTTTTTGCATGTTTAATATGAATTTGTGTAATCCCACCATTAATTTGGATTTTAGTTGGTACTTCTTGATCTGATAAAATCCATCCTTTTGGATAATTTATGGTAACATCTTGTTTTTCTTGATCTTTTCCAACAAAAGTATCTTCACTTATAACTTCACCATTTTCACCTACGTATTGAATCAACTCAGTATTCCATAAATCAAAAGAAGCTTGATTTTCAAAATCTATTAAATAATTAGGATATAATTCTTGAATCTTTTCTTGTGCAACTTTTTTTAATTCAATTGAATAATTACCTGGAATATTATTATTTTTATTAAGGTATAAATAACTTCGATCTCAGTTCAAATCTGATAGTTGACGCATTTCTGAACCTATTTGAATTGCATATTTATTTAAATCAAATTGATTACCTTGTTGTTGCGTATCATAACCAACCAGTTTAACCGTTGCAGTAGCTGGAGAAATTGTATAATCTAGGCTATTATTGTCAAATTTAAAATTATAATTATCATTCTGACTATTTAAAGCAGATATTATTTTATTATTTAATTTGACAGTATATTCACCAACATTTTAGGAACTTTATTTAATTGGACACCATTTTGATACCAATCAAAATCATCAAACGATAATTCTGGAAGCTTAAATTCATTATTTGAAACTGAAATATATTTTTTAAGTCAGAAAGTGATAAAAATTGACTATATTTGTGGGCTATTTTCCCATCCAAATTTACATGAGCAACATTTTCTATGTAATCTATTACAATAGTTTGATTTTTAGTATCAACAGAAACATTTTCTTTAACAATTTCTAGTTTATCCGGAGTATAACCTTTAATTGTTGAAGGAATAAATGCATCCCATTTAGTATCCGAGTCAGATTTCCATGCACCATAACTTAATTACCATCTACTAAATCCTTATCTATAATTCTACTAAATGTTACAGTTTGAACAATTTCAGATTTATCTAATCCTGGCAAGTTAGTAACGATGGTTCGTGTAACTGATTTAGATTCGTCATCTTGTACATGCTTATGCCGAACATGAACTTCAATTGGGATTTGATTCACAGCATTAAAAGTATAATTCCCTGATATCTTACCACCAGCAGCTAAATCATAATTTTCTGGTATAGTTACTTGCCATGCAATACTCTTCCCAGTTTTACCAGTAAACCCAACTGTATTAATTTGGGATCCATGGCTTTCATCATCAATTATCACAATTTTATTATTTTGAATATCAGCCGTATAAGTAATAGTTATATTTTCACTCTGTGAATCCGGAGTTACAGTCATCTTTCCAACTGAAGAAGTTGCAGTATAACCAAATATTTTGGGTATATCTATAGCATTAAAATCTTGCGATATCTTATCCCAGTTACCATAAACTTCTTCCCCAGTTACTTCATCACGTTGATGAACTCTTGTAAAGATAGCTGTTTGCGATACTTTAGCTACACTACCATCGGGATTCACAATATTAACATTGCGAATTATTTTATGGATATCATTTTCTTGATCTTCTAACTTATGACCAATTCTAATTACAATATTTTTATTATCTTTTGCCTTAAATGTATATTGCAATGGACTATCTTGACCAGAGATAGCTATCCAATGGTCTGGTACTGAATAACTGACATTAACTGTTTGATCAGTATTCCCCTTCAATAACATTGATGAAACTTCACTACCTTTTTCATCAACATATAGAATTTTAACTTGTTGAATATTAGCGCTATAAGTGATGACTATATTTTGATCTGTTTGACCAATCATTATATTTTACTTTACCAGTAACATTATCTATCATGGCATTACGGTAAATTCTAGCAATTTGTTTAATTGTTTGTACCTTTTTATCAGGTTCATATATTGTAATTTTACGAGTGATCACCTGATTCAAATCATTTTGATGAGCACCACTAATTGTTTGACCTGTAATAGTCTTACTATTTAACTCAACTGGCTTGTCATGAGTAACCTTAGTAAAACTATGTTCAATTGTTAACTTGATATCAGCTATTGGCGTTCCAGTAAAGTGAATAGTTGCTGGAATTTTTTCATTATCGAGCAATTTCCAACCATTAGGTACATTAGAATTAACATTTACAGTTTGATCTGTTTGACTACTAACTTTATCAATTCTAACCACTTCATCATTCCTATCCGTATAGATGATATGCATATACTGATTATCGGCTACATAAGTGATATTAACTACAATATCAGCTGTATCACTAGTTACTTCAACTGCATTAATTGCAGCTACTTTATTATCTGCACCAAAGATCATATTTTTTATCTCTATAATTCATTGGTTTCATTATAACTAACATTTTCTATTAACACATCTTAAGGAAAAACATGAAAATCTTAATTGTAATTGATGATTATTTTAACCAAAGCAACAGTATGTGCATTTCAACTCAGTGATTTACACATGAATATAGAAACTTAGGACAAGAAGTACGCATTATTTCTACAGGAAAAGATGCAAATTATCCTGTACCTGAGCTAAAAATTAATCTTCCGTTTATTCATAGTTTAATTGAAAAACAAGGTTTTCGCTTTGCTAAACCAATCAGAAAGACTTTAAAAGAAGCAGTTAGTTGGGCAGACGTTATTCAAGTTGAAACCCCCTTTCCTGTTTCATGGCGTGCGGCAAAACTTGCTAAGAAACAAAATAAACCTGTAATAGGTACCTTTCATATATATCCACAAAACATTACTACTTCGGTGCCAATTTTGAATAATCAATTTGGCAATTGGTGCTTTATGACTTTCTTCAAAGTAAAATCATTTAAAAATTGTACTGCATTACAAGTTCCTACACCTAAAGTAGCTAAATGGTTAAAGAAAAATCATTTCAAACAGAAGCTATTTATTGTTTCAAACGGTATCAGCGAAAAGTTTATTCAAAATCCGCACAAAGAAAAAGTTGGACACCCCTTCACTATTTTATGTATCGGAAGATTTTCACACGAAAAACGACAAGAAACTTTATTCAAAGCAATGCAGCTATCCAAACATACTTCTGAAATCCGTCTTATTTTTGCTGGACAAGGACCTTTAGAAAAGGAATATGCCAAATTAGCTAAACAGCTTCCTAAGAAACCTATCATGCGCTATTTTGCTCCAGCAGATTTGAAAGAAATTATGTTTCAGACCGATTTGGTTGTGCACTGTGCTGATGTAGAAATAGAGGGAATGGCTTGCATGGAAGCTTTTTCTAGTGGCTGTGTATCTGTAATTGCTGATAGTTCGTTATCTTCTACTGTTAGCTATGCTTTAAGCGAAAATAATCGTTTCTCTGCTGGAGACAGTAGAGCTCTTGCTCAAAAAATTGATTACTGGTTCGAGCATCCCTCAGAATTAATAAAAATGAGACAAGAATATCGCAGTTACGGTAAAACATTAAATGTTGCACGTTCAGCCAAAATAGCCTTAGGTAATTTAGAAAATCTGACCTTAAAGTAAAAAAGAAGTCTAGTCTGTTTAAGACTAAACTTCTTTTTACTTCTCTCTATACTACTTCAAAATTTTTATCAAAACTATAGCAAGCATGTGTTTCTAAAGTCATAAAATAAGATGTAATAATTTGTCTGTTCGCCTTATTAAGTTAACTACTTTTTTCTATCTTATTGTTTAATTTTAATAGCTAATGCTTCATATGGCTTCAATATAATTTCATCGGTTAATTGGCTATCTTTAGTATCATAATTGTTAATTAAAACTTGGTATTCTTTGTTTTGATATTCTTCGGGTAATTTAACACTATGTTCTTTACCATAGAAGTTAGTAAATACCAATAACTTTTTATCACTATCTTTTAAGTAGCGTTCATAAGCAAAAACCTGCGGATCATCTTTCAAGAACATCTTAATATGACCATCAGAGATTAAATCTTCGCTTCTACGCAGCTTAATTAACTTTTGATAGTAATTAAAAATTTCACCATGTGCTAATTCCTCTTCAACATTAATTTTTTCTTGATCAGTTGGTATGAGCCACGGCTTATGTTCACTAAAACCTGCATATTTTTCACTATTCCAATGCATTGGTACACGTGAATTGTCACGAGCTTTTGATTTAACTATTTCAAAAGCTTCTTTATCACTCAAACCTTTTTTAGTTAAAGCCTTAAAAGCATTCTTGGCCTCAACATCTACGTAATCATCCATTGAAGAATAATCAGGATCAATCATACCAATTTCTTCACCCATATAAATATATGGTGTTCCCCGCATAAGATGAGTTGCTGTGGCAAGCATTTCAGCTGACTTTCCACGATACTTACCAGTATCACCAAATCTAGTTAATGCCCAAGGCTGATCATGATTGTCCCAGAATAATGCGTTCCAGCCATCACCTTGATCCATTTTTTCTTGCCATTCAGTGAATAATTCCTTTAATTTCATAAAATCAAATGGCATCTTAGACCACTTTTCACCATCCTGATAGTCAACTTTCAAATGATGGAAAGTGAAAACCATTGATAATTCATGTTCACTTGGTTTTGAATATTCAATTGAGTTGGCAATCGTCGTTGATGACATTTCTCCCACAGTAATTGATTCAGGGTCTTGACCAAAAGTTGCAGCATTAAGCTCTTTTAAGTATTTATGAACAATTGGAGTATCAGTGTACAAACTCTTTTCTTCTACAGGATCTGTTGAATCAACTAGTTTTTCCGCTTTACCCGTAACATTAATTACATCAAAGCGGAAGCCATGGACACCTTTACTACGCCAAAAGTTAACCACTTTAAATAATTCTTTACGAACTTCAGGATTATGCCAATCAAGATCTGCTTGAGTTGGATCATACAAGTGAAGGTAGTAGTAATCGGTATCACCAAATTTTGACCAAGCAGTACCACCGAATTTACTTTGCCAATTATTAGGTAAACCTCCGTTTTTTCCTTTTCTCAAGTAGAAAAATTTACGATACTTTTCATTGCCAGCAAGTGCTTTTTTAAACCAAATATTTTCAGTTGAGCAGTGATTGAGCACCATATCTAGCATTACACCCACACCGATTTCTTTCAGCTTCTTTACCAATTTCTCAAAATCAGCCATTGTACCAAAGCGAGGATCAATGTTGTAATAATCAGCAATATCATAACCATTATCATTTTGCGGTGAAACAAAAAATGGATTAAACCAGATCATGTCTACATTTAACTTCTTAATATAATCAATCTTTTGAATGATTCCTTGAAGATCTCCTACCCCATCGCCATTTGAATCATAGAAAGATTTAGGATAAATTTGATAAATTATTTTTTTGCCTAAATTAATCATACTTTTCTCCTTACAATTTAATCTTCTGTCTTCTTGCAAAATCAACAAATTTAAATTTACTTGGATTATGGAAAGATAATGTCAATTGGAATAACGTAGTGTCATTCAAGAAATTATGACTGGCTACTAATACAGCTAAACTATCATCCAGTTGTAATAACTTTTTAAATTTATCATCAATTTTTTCAACTGTAATTACCTTTGTAGCATATGAAATATCTAATTTAAGTTTATTTTCAATATAATCATAAATAGATTTTTCTGCTGCCTCTTTTGGTAATTCATCAATTGGTGGTGAAAACAAATAATCACAATCTAATACGACAGGCTCATTATTAACTACACGCAATCTTTCAACATAGATTCCTGGTTGCCTTTTTTGCTCTGGAAATTTTTCCTTAAAAAATTCTGGTAAATCAACCATCTTTTTTAATGTGATTACTTTTGTTTCTGCATGCATGTTTAAAGATTTATTCAATTCAGCGAAACTAGTAATTCCAGAAATAGGAAAAGAATATTTTTCTAAATTTAAAACTATTGAACCTTTTCCACGTATTTTTTGTATTAGACCCAACGCAGTTAATTGATTCAACGCCTTACGAACTGTCTCGCGAGATGTACCATATAGTGTTGTTAATTGACTCTCACTTGGAAGTAACTCACCAGCTTTAAATTGTTGATGCTGTATTTTAGCAGCAATATCTTGTGCAATAATGTCTGATTTTGATTCCGTCATTTATGTCTTTCCTTTCTTTGTACATTTATTATATTCATAAATGTATAGACAAGTAAAGCATAATTTAAGTTACTATAAAGTAAATATTGTGATCGCTTTCAAAAAATATATTGACAACTTGTATATACAAGTTTAATATAATAGCTAAATCTAATGAAAACGCTTTATACAGGAGAAAAACAATGAATGAAAACAATGAAATTGCAATTCTCGCTCCCGCAAGCGGTGAAGTAATTGCATTAAGTAAAACAAGTGATCCAATCTTTAGTAAAGGTGCAATGGGACAAGGATTTGGTCTTACACCATCTGATGGTGAAGTTGTTGCACCAATAAGTGGAAAAGTTTCAATGATTGCAGATACTAAACATGCTATTGGAATAACCACAGATGATGGGCTTGAAGTATTAGTTCACATGGGAGTTGATACAGTTAGTCTTAAGGGAGAGCCTTTTGAAGTTTTAGTTAAAAATGGTCAAACTATTGAAGCCGGGCAAGATATTGCCACAATGAATCTTAAAGCCATTAAAAGTAGCAATCTTGATACTACCATTATGGTTTTAATCACAAACTCAAATGATAAGCTTGAGGGTTTAGACGTTTCTGAAGGTCCTGCTAGAACTGGCGACGTTATAGCTCATGCATACCTAAAAGTAGAACAAAAGAATACCTCAAATCAAAAGCTTTCATATGATGAACTGGCAACTTTTATCATAAAAAATGTTGGGGGCAAAGATAATATTAACAATTTAATTCACTGTATCACTCGTCTACGCTTCTACTTGAAAGATGAAAGTAAAGCTAATGACGAAGCATTAAAGAATCAACGTGGTATTCTTGATGTTATGCATGCTGGTGGTCAATATCAAGTTGTTATCGGAAATGAAGTTACTAATGTTTATGATGCAGTAATGAAACAGCTTCCTAATTTAAGTGATCAACCTGCTCCACAAACTAATGAAAATGATGACCGTAATCCTGTTTCAAAGGCATTTGGCAACTTGATCGGCTTTATTACTGGTTCAATGAGTCCAGTAATTGGCGTAATCGCTGCATCAGGTATTATTAAAGGATTTTTGGCTTTACTCACTCTTCCACAACTTGGAGCATTATTAAACGTTAAAAGTCCTGTCTATATAACAGTTAGTGCAATGGCTGACTCAGCATTCTTCTTCCTACCAATTTTAGTTGGATTCTCGGCTGCTAAACGACTTAATAGTGATCCAATTATTGCAGCTGTAATTGGTGGTTTTATTACTTATCCCCAAATGATTAGTTGGGGTACTGCGGGTAAGATGATGTTTAATCTAGGTAATTGGAACTTCCAATTCTTAAACTACAGTTACTCAATCTTTCCAATGATCTTGGCTGCATGGCTTGCTGCTAAATGCGAAGATTGGCTTAAGAAAATTTTACCAAGCTATTTACAAATGATTTTCGTACCATTAATTACTATTTTAGCTGTATCAACCATCACTTTAGTAATTACGGGGCCAGTTATTCAAGGTGCTGCTAACGGCATCGCAGTATTTATTAATTGGTTAGTATCATCATCAGGTTGGATCGGCGGCTTAGTAATCGGTGCCTTTTACCAACTACTTGTTATCTTCGGTCTTCACTGGGGTGTTGTACCACTGGTCGCTCAACAAATTGCTTCTACTGGTCAAAGTTCATTAAATGCAATTATTTGTTCAACTATGATCGCTCAAGGTGCTGCCGTTTTAGCTGTTGCAGTTAAGTCAAAGAAGGCTGACATGAAAGAATTAGGTATTGCAGCTGCTATCTCAGCATTCTGCGGTGTTACCGAACCAGCGATTTATGGAATTAACTTAAGATACAAGAAAGTTTTTGCTTCAGGCTGTGTCGGTTCAGCATTTGGTGGTCTTGTAACCGGTCTTATGCATGGTACAATGTACGGTTTTACTGGTGGTCTAATTGGATTTTCTAGTTTCTTCAATCCGGCTCATCCTACTCAACTAAACAGTTTCTACACATTCTTAATCGCTAGTGCTGTTTCTATTGTGGTTGCATTCATTGTTACCTGGGTTTGGGGCTATAATGATAATATGACCATGGGTAAAAAAGTTGAAAAGAAACAACGTCCAGGTACTAAGTAAAAATTCTAATTATCATCATAATAAAAAGAGCATCCGTAAAAATATTTACAGATACTCTTTTAGCAAGATTTTTAAATGAAGAAAATAGATTATAATCACTTCTTTAAGGAGGAAGGATATTTCGTCCAGCCATTGGTTATGATAGTTCTATTTTTCTTATTTGTTAAGTAATAAATGTATTTTTACTTAACCTTATTAAAGCTAACTTGAATTTTATAATTAGCACGGTAATTGTCCCAACTTGTATTTGAGTAATCTTTACCACTTAATTTTTTTGTCAGTATAAAAGTATTTCTACCTGTTTTTTTGTTTAATTTGGCATCAGTTACTGCCCTGGCAAATATATTATTTACTTTTCTACGTCCTTGTCTACTTAACTGAATTGCATTGTATGGACTCATTGGATAATTCCATTTAAGTCCAGATATATTCATAGTTAATTTATTTTCGTTAAATTGATATTCAGTATTTTTTGACTTTGTTGCCAATTTATTAAAACTGTTTTGATCTTTGACTACCTGTTTAGCTTTTTTCCAATTAGTTATACTGATAAATTTTTTATCCATATAATTAGGATTAAATGCAATATAAACCTTTTGATTTAGCTGTGGGTTAGGCAAGGCCAAATTGCGCTTCTTAATTTTATTATTAATAGTTCCAGATATACTTTTTGTTTTAATGTTTAGACTATATATACTCCCTGAAATCCAATTTTCTTTACGAGCTTTTTCTCGTTTTAATTTTTCTTCTTTTTTCTTTTTTTGCAATGCGAGCTTTTTTGCTTTTTCAATTTTCTTTTTATTGATTTTTCGAGAAACTTTAGTATCTGAAACAACAGTCTTAGGATGAGTATTAGTATTTAATAGCTTACTAATCGCAAAGCCGCTTCCTACGATAATTACCAAAATACTAATCATGATGATAGTCTTAAATACTCTAGATTTTTTATGGTTTTTGGTTTTATCTTTTGGCTTTTGCTTATCGGCTACTTGCTTAACAAGCGGCTTAGTAATAATTTTATTTTTTTCAATATCACTAGTTTTATCTATCTGTTTAGCTTTAAATGTCGTTGACTTTTTATCTATTTTTTCACTATTAAAATTTAAATCTAGTCCCTGATCAATAATTTTATCTGAAACCGGTAAGTTTACTTTACGTGGCTTAAATAAATTATCTTTATCTAAGTTACTTTTATAAGCTAGCTGTGCATCCCAATACTTTACCTTACCATCTTCATACACGTTCACTATGTAAGCTAAAAAATCATGTAAACTTGTAAGTTGAGTTAAAAAATCTTGCTTTGTAATTGACTCATCATTAGATGCAACTTTACTACCATGAACAATAATTGCAATATCATTAAGAATAGCTTCAGGATATATATGCATCTGCTTAAAGTTTTCCCAATTTTTATCTTTAATATTCTCAATATTTAAGAGAGTATCCATAATACTATTAAAAATTGAGCCAACTATCTTAACGGCTTTACCGTAATCGTTTTTATCATAGAGAATGAATATGGATTGTATTTGATTGGCATACTGTTTCAGCAACTGACTTTTTTTAATAAAATTAAAATTTATCTTCATTGCTATATCCTTCTTAATTTTATGCCTTTTAATACAATGATACTGGTTTTATTATCCATTTGTAAACAAAATTACTAATCAAAAATAAAAAAGCTCATTTTATTATGAGCTTTTAAATCTATTTTATTCATAAATAATAACTGGTTCATTTTTAGAAATATTGTTCCAAACACTTCTAATTTCACTTGGCTTTACATTTACACAGCCATGTGATCCACCCTTTAAATAAGCCGTCTTACTCCAGTCAGTTCTCCAACTTGCATCATGGAAACCACAACCGCTTAAAGTAAATGGCATCCAATACTTAACTGGCGAAGCATAACTTGAACCATCATCATTAGTTCCACGTAAGGTACTTGGTGATTCTTTGTAATGGATATACCAAACTCCACGTGGAGTTTGATTACTCTTGCTACCTTCCATTGTGCCAGTAACAACATCTCTCAAATGGACTGCTAACTTACCCTTTCTAATTAGCCATACTTCTTGTTTCTTTAAAGAAACTACGGCATAAGTATCACCGATTTCGCTGTTTGATTTACCATAGCCATGAGCATAAGTGCTATAGCCTAAACCATATATTGCATCTGCACCATTGAAATCTTTTTTACCTTTAGAAAAAGCATCCAAAATTAAACGCTGAGCCTTTTTTACATAAATACCCCAACCCCAAGTTTTATTCTTAATAGTGATTGTTTTGCCTTTAACTTTATTATTAACAGGTACAGTAAATTTATAACTCTTATGCAGAGTAGAAACTTCTTTATTAATTTGATTTAATCTAGCAGTTAATTTAGCAGTGTCACCATACTGATATCTATCATTTTGATAGGTAACATTGTTCAATAAATCTCTAGCTTTTAAAACATAAGTTTTACCATTAATCTTATAATTTAAGGTTGCCTTTTTCAGTGCATTTAACTTGTCTTTAGCAATAGTTAAATCTTCAGTAGTAAACTTATATTTCTTATCAGATGGAGTTTTCGTTTGTTGCTTTTTAAAAAGTGCTTGTGTCTCTGCCTTATTAATGGTTTGAATATTTGTATTGTAGCTATAAACTAATTCATTATTTTTTAACTGAACTTGGTTTTTGGCATTTTTATTAACCTTATTCATTGCCTTAGTGACAGTCAATTTTCCTACCTTTACCCCATCAATTTTCACATTAGGATTAAAGTGTGTTTGAGCAAATTTCTCTGCTGCCGCTTGAGTAGTAACACGATGATTATGTATAGCAAATCCTGCAACCACCGAAATAATGATTACAATTCCAACTACTAACAAGATCAGATTATTTCTCTTATTTTTCTTTTTAAGATCTTCATTCATACATCTATCCTGCCTTTATTTGAATTAAACTAATGATTTAAATATAGCACCCAATATAAATAGTGTAAAATCTATTGTTTGTATTGTATTTAACAAATAGAAATTATTTTGCTTTTTTCAAAATCAATTTTCCAGCATCTTTTACCGCAAAATATAAAATTGGCGTACAAATTGCAGTAGAAATTGAATTAATCACTGTAGCAGGTAAACTAACAAACGCACCTATATAAGCAACTTGAAGACTCGTACCAACCATTAGTGCTTCAACAATTGATACGCAATATGTAGTAAAGATCTTAGTAACACCTGCGATAATCCCCAAAATGATAATATTTTTCTTACTATCTCGGTAATTCATCCCTTTAAAAACTGCGGTTAAAACAGAAGCTACTACTACTACTTCAAGCATCGTTAACCAGGAAGTTGCAGCATAACCATTTAGTAAATCAAATCCACCTAAACCGATAATTCCTGCAATCATTCCATTGCGGTAGCCTAAATATAAAATAGCTACAGCGGTTAATGTGTTACCAAAATGGATAAACGGACGTCCTACCATTGCTGGTACTGGAATACGAATTACCCAAATACCAATGTAAATAATTGCGGCAAACAACCCTGTTAAAACTAATGCTTGTAATGAATTCTTATCTCTTTCCATGATATCTATTACCCTACTTTTCTAACTCACTTAATAACCATGGTAAACCAGCAGCATAATTAGGTCCAAATAAGGATTCTAATTTTTGATCCATATCAATAATGGCTAATTTAACAAATTCTGCTGCAATTGCACAACTTTTTTCTAAATTTTTCCCATATAACACTGCTGCTAAAAATGCACTCGCAAACATATCACCTGTTCCAAAAAAATCACCTGGCATTTTTTCTTGAATAATAGACCATTTTCCTTCTTTGGTTATTCCCACTTCGCCTATTTTATCTTTAGACAATGTAATTCCTGTGATAATTACATTAGGAATTGCAAATCTTTGCACTAATTTTTCAGCTAATACTTGCGCTTTCTCCAATGAATTTTCTGGTATATCTTCATTTAATAGAAACGCAGCTTCAGTTATATTAGGTGTTAAAATTGTCGCTTTAAAAATCAATTGACGCATCTTTTTTATGTAATCAGTATCTAAGCCTCGATACATCTTTCCATGATCCGCCATTGCTGGGTCAATTAAAACAACTTGATTTGTACGTATTATTTGTTCAATATTTTTAATCCAAAAATCTAATGCTTCTTTACCTAAATAGCCCAAATATATAGCTTTAAATTCCAAATCAATCTTTTGCCAATGGGACATAATCCTAGACATTTCATTACTTAAGTCAAGATAAGTATTATCTTTAAAGCCAGTATGTGTTGATAAAATTGCTGTCGGTAAAACTGTCGGTCTGGCACCACATGCACCAAGAATAGGTAAAGCTACTGATGTTGACACTTGACCTGCACAAGATAAATCTTGACTAATTAACACTCCTCCATTTATCACTTTAACTTTCACCCCAATCAAAAAAATCCTGCTATTAGCTTAACATAAGTTAATTGCAGGAAAAATTATTAAATTCTATTTTGCACTAAATGTATTAGGTTGAATATGATTTAAAATTTGATAACCAATAGTCTTATTTCTAGCTTCATCATTTTGAGTCTGATTTAAGAACATAATCAAACCATTCCTATTATCAGAAGTCATTTGAATCCAATTACCAAAGTGGGTGTTATACAAGTTACCATATGCTAATTTTAAATTATCATTATTTTTCATATATAACCCACCGGAATACCCATTGCTGGATCTTGAACTCAAATGAGTCATATAGTTGAATTCAGCTTGATTTAAAATTTTACCATTAGTTAAGCCAACTTGAATTCGGTAATAATCCATTGGTGTTGAGAATAAATTGCCAGCACCTACTAATTGGGAAGCTTGTTGTTTTTTTACATATTGCGCCCATTGATAATTCTTAGCATTCCAGGTATACGAAATACCATCAGTCATACCCGCAGGAATATCTTCTAAGAAATATGTCCGCTTCAAATTAAGAGGACTAATAATTCTTTCTTGAACATTTTGCTTATAAGATTGACCCGTTACTTTACGGATAATCCCCGCTAACAAAATATAATTGGTATTATTATATGAAAAATTACCTGGATTATTTTGGGAGGTTTCATTTAATCGATCAACAACCCAATTAATAGCGTCCTCTTCAGAATACATACGTCTACGATTAACTTCAGTATCGGCTGCTTTCAATCCAGAAGTGTGTGTCATCAAGTTTCCTACAGTAATATTGGATGCACCTTTTAGGTTAGGATACCATGTTGAAATCTTAGTATCTTGATTAAACTTTCCTGCATAAATCAATTGGGTGATAATAGCTCCTGTAATCACTTTTTGCAAAGAACATACTGGATAAACAACCTTGCTATTACCAGCACCTAACCTTTTACCGTAATAGCCATAACCATAACTAATTTGTTGAGCATGACCATCTTTAATAATGACGGTAGTCCCACGGGCATAATAATTAGCTATTGTTCTTCTAACAAAACTACGCATTTCACTTTGATCATATGCAGCATGTACAGTTTTGGTATTTGCCAAAACTCCCATTGGCAATGAAGCAATTACTGTCAATGAAGCTGCTGCTTTCATTAAATTCCTTTTTAAATTTATCTTTTTCGTTTTAAAGGCCCCCAGAAATGTTAATCTTTATAGGATTAATATTAGCATTTATTTTTTTCATTGTAGTTACAGATTTAAAAAAATATCATAATAATTAATTTTTTTAATAATTTATATTTTTTTAAATAAATCATATCAATCAATCTTTTACCACATTCAACTATTGGATGATCATAATTATCAATAAAAAATTATGAACTCTATGAGACCTTTTAAAACCACATTTTTCATAAAAGGGAATTGTCAGAGGACTATCACCTGTTCCTACCTGCAGAAATTTATATTGAG